>JAEEGK010018856.1_pt1 | contig 14871 bp, 9 predicted proteins | sample 8958771 | NCBI WGS metagenome assembly JAEEGK01 (sample SAMN16246547, study PRJNA631951) | gut metagenome | biome: gut microbiome; feature: rumen; material: SC-attached | host: Bos | place: Iran: Karaj | collected 2018-10 | reverse complement strand
AGCCTCCCTTTTTGTGCCTTTTTTCGCCACAATCTGGTTACTTTCACACTGTAAAAGCTATCACTTTACAAGGTAAAAGATATCATATTACATTGTAAAAGCTATCATATTACATTGTAAAAGCTATCGTATTACAAAACGGCACGATATCACTAAAAGAGCAAAACCACATAATACACTGTATCACAGAGCCTTACCAAATATCGCAATTTTAGCGGTTTTTTGAAGAAAAATTGAGTTTCGTGATTTCGAAGGGCAAAAAAGGCGAGTTAAATACCGTCCGAGACGGAAATAACACCCATCACGACCCTCCACTTAGGAAGGAAGAAATCTTCACAGGCAACACATCATGCTAAGCGTTTCAACAGATAAAACCGAAAAATAGAAAAAGACAAGGGTTTTAAATTACACATTACACTTAAAAAAACAAAATAAATAACCTTATTATATATATATTTCAGAAAAAATTATGTAACTTTGCATTTATAAAAGCTCAATAAAAACACAATGCGAAAAACCATAACATCTATTATCTTGCTTGGATGCATCGGAGGTGGCATGACCGGAGAAGTGGCGGCACAAACGCTGTCGCTGGATTCTTGTCGTGCCCTTGCACTGCGTTCAAACAAGCAGTTGAGCATAGCAAGGGTGAAGAAGGAGGTCGCCACGAATACACGTAAGATGGCTCGTACGAAATATCTGCCACATGTCACCCTTGCAGGCGGATACATGTACTCTTCAAGAGAGATTTCACTGCTCAGCGACGAACAAAAGGCTATGTTCAGCAACATCGGTACCATAGGCATGCAGAGTATTGCCGGAAAGATGCAGAACTTCAGGGGCGAACTGGGCGAAGCCATGACACAGAAATTCTTTAGCATGGTAGCCAACGGCCTACTGACTCCAGAAGAGGCAATAAAATTCGGCGGCATGGCACAAGAACTGTCGGGCATTATCGGCACGGCAGGAAGAAACCTGGCGCAGCCACTGGCAGAGAGCGCCAATGCCATGGGCGAGAAGATTGTCGAAATGTTTCGTACCAACACGCACCACATCTACACTGCATCGGCTATGCTGACGCAGCCCATCTACATGGGCGGAGCCATAACGGCAGGCAACCGCATGGCTGACATTGCGGAGAAGATTGCAGAGACAAGCATTGATGCCAAGCAGCACGATGTGCTCTACAACATTGACAATGCATACTGGACAGTGGTGTCACTGCGCCATAAGCAGAAGTTGGCTGAGGGATACCTGGAACTGGTGCAGAAGCTGAACGACGACGTTCACAAGATGATAGAGAACGGCGTTGCTACAAGGGCTGACGGTCTGAAGGTGGACGTGGCAGTAAACGAAGCCGACATGACGAAGGCCAAGGTGGACAACGGTTTGGCTCTGGCGCGCATGTACCTGTGTCAGTTGTGCGGTATAAACCTCAACTCTGACATCACACTGGAGGATGAAGGCGACAAGGAAATCGACGCCGAACTGCTGCCAGAGAGCAACCATTCCCCTGAGGAGATTGCTGAGAAGCTGAAGGATCAGCGTCCGGAGCTGCAGATGCTGTCGGATGCCGTGGAAATAAAGAAGCAAGAAACGAAGATAGCACGCGCCGCATACATGCCGCAGGTGGCACTGCTGGGTGGAGTGGTCTTCACCAACCCAAGCGTCTATAACGGTTTTGAACGTAAGTTCAAGGGCGCACTCAACGTCGGCGTTATGGTAAAGGTGCCGGTGCTCGACTGGGGAGAGGCGATGTATAAGATTCGTGCTGCGAAGTGCGCCACCAACATCGCGCAAATGACTTACGACGAGGCGCAGGAGATGATGGAACTGCAGGTAAGCCAGTGTAACTTCAAGGTACGTGAGGCTAACAAGAACCTAGCGACGGCAAGAAAGAACATCAGTCGTGCGGAGGAGAACCTCAGATGTGCAAATCTCGGTTTCAAGGAAGGCGTGATGCAGGCCACAGAGGTAATGGAGGCACAAACAGCATGGCTGCAGGCGCAGACGCAGAAGATTGACGCGGAAATTGACGTTAAGATGAGCGAGGTCGCCCTGAAGAAAGCACTCGGAGAAATGTAGTGACAAGGCGATACCTCGCAAAAATTCATAATTCATAATGCATAATGAATAATTAATAATTAATAATGCATAATTAATAATTCGTCGCCCAATCCACCTCCCTCACAGGGTCTCATAACTCACAACTCATAACTCATAACTTAATTTATTACGATGAACGAAAAAGCGCAACATAGAAGTGTAATGATAGCAGTGGGCTTGTTTGCCCTCGTAGTACTGATAATCGGTGCCATAGGTTATTTCACCATCGGTTCGGAAGAGGAAATCATCCAAGGCCAGATCGACGTAGAGGAGTACCGTGTATCAAGCAAGGTGCCATCACGCATACTTGAACTGAGAGTCAAGGAAGGCGACTACGTACACGTAGGCGACACCCTCGCTATACTTGACGCCCCCGAGGTGGAGGCAAAGGCTATGCAGGCTGAGAGTGCCGAGAATGCTGCTGCCGCCATGAGCAACATGGCTAAGGCTGGCGCAAGAAAGGAGCAGATACAGGGCGCCTACGAGATATGGCAGCAAGCCAAGGCCGGACTGGAGATAAGCAAGAAGTCGTATGAGCGCGTGCAGCGTTTGTTTGATGAAGGTGTGCTGAGCGAACAGAAGCGCGACGAGGCATACGCCAACTACAAGGCTTTCGAGGCCCAGGAGAAGGCTGCCAAGAGTCAGTATGACATGGCCGTAAACGGTGCACGAACCGAAGAGAAGATGGCTGCCGCCGCACAGGTAAACCGTGCAAGGGGCGCCGTAGAAGAGGTATCGTCATATATCAGGGAGACCGTACAGACCGCCCAGATGGAGGGTGAGGTTTCTACCATCTATCCTAAGGTGGGTGAGCTGATAGGCAGCGGCAGTCCGATAATGACCATCAGTCTGATGAATGAGGTATGGGGTGCTTTCAATATGCGCGAGGACCAGCTCAACGGACTGAAGATCGGCGATACGTTCAAGGCTTTCGTACCTGCCTTCAACAAGGAGATAGAAATGAAGGTTACCTCCATAAAGGACCAAGGCAGCTATGCCACATGGAAGGCTACGAAGTCGAACGGCCAGTATGACCTGAAGACTTTTGAGGTAAAGGCCAAACCTATAAAGAAGTTTGAGGGCCTACGACCAGGAATGTCAGTTATCATCAAGAAGAAATAAAGGATTTCAGTGATGATGAAAAAAATAATACGCATCGTAAATCGTCCCAAGTTTTTTTTATCATCACTTAACTCTGAAAAAAGCGAAAGCCGAATAGTGTGTTCAGACTAATAAAACGAGAAATAGCCATTATAGCGCACCATCCAATATATATAATATGTATGGTGGTGCTTCCCTGGGTCATCACGGTGTTCTTTACATCGATGATGAACGAAGGCTTGCCCGTAGAGATACCTATGGGCGTGGTGGACCTTGACAATACGTCAACCACACGCAAGCTTACGAGAATGGTTGACGCTTTCCAGTCGTCGAAGGTGGTGGCACACTACCCCAGCGTTGACGAGGCACGAAAAGCCATACAGCAAAACAAGATATATGGCTTCGTGCTGTTTCCTGACGGAATGACAAGCGACATGGTGTCCATGCGACAGCCAAGGATGTCGATTTACTATACCAACACATCACTGACTGCCGGTTCGCTGCTATACAAAGAGATGAAGACCATGTGCGTACTGGCATCGGCAGGATTGGGCCAAGCTACCATGCAGGCCAAGGGATTCACACCGCAACAGACAAAGACCTTCCTGCAACCTATAGCACTTGACACACATACCGTGGGCAATCCATGGGTTAGCTATAACATATTCCTTAGCGCCATGTTGATACCTGCCTGCCTGTTGCTGTTTGTATTCATGATGACTGCATACTCACTCGGCACGGAGATAAAGTTTGACATGCAGCAGGAGTGGCTGGCTTTGGCAGACGGCAATATGTTCAAGGCAATGATAACGAAGTTGCTACCTCATACAGTGATATTCCTCATGGTGATGTATGGCTGCATGACGTATATGTTCGGCGTACTACATTTCCCTGCCCCCGGCGGTAAAGGAATGTTGCTGTTGCTCGGCTTCCTCAGCATCATAGCATCGCAGGGCTTTGCCGTATTTATATTCGGACTGATACCATCATTGAGAATGTCAATGAGTATCTGCTCACTGTGGGGAGTACTTAGTTTCTCTATGGTCGGAAGCGCCTTCCCCGTATTTGCAATGGACGCCCCATTGCAGGCTTTGTCTTGGTTGTTCCCCATGCGCCACTACTACAAAATATACCAGCTATGCGTCTTCAATGACTATCCGCTGAGCGACGTAATGCCTAACGTGATAGCAATGATATGTTTCGGATTGCTGCCTCTGCTGGTTATACACAGAATAAAGAAATCATTTAAAGAGTTTGGATACGTGCCATGAGTTTCTTTGACTACATAATAGACGAACTGAAGGCTATCTTCAAGGATGAGGGAGTACTACTGTTTTTCATAGTGCTTCCTTTGGCATATCCGTTAATATACTCATGGATATACAATAACGAGGTGGTGCGTGATGTGCCGGTAGTGCTCGTTGACGACTCGCATTCGGCAATGAGCCGCGAGTTTACACGAAAGTTTGACGCGTCGCCAGATGTCAGCGTGACACTCGAAGCCCAATCAATAGCAGAAGCCCAAGACATGATTGGTCACGGCGAAGCATACGGCATACTATACTTTCCAAAGGACTTTGGCACCAACACGGGACGCCTCGAGCAATCTCACGTAAGCATATATTGCGACATGAGCTACATGCTGACATACAAGGCTATAATGCAGAGTGCCACGGCGGTATCGTCAGAGATGGGCGCAGACCTGCAGAAGCAACTGTTGGGCAACCACACGAAACGCGAAGATGAAATAGCAACAAAACCATTGGAATTTAACGAGGTCCCATTGTTTAATGTCACCGGAGGCTATGGTAATTTCATTCTGCCTGCCGTATTGGTACTCATCATACAACAGGCCATGCTGCTGGGCGTGGGCATGATAGCAGGCACAAGAAACGAGGAGCGACGCAGGAATCCCTACCCTACCTCACTTAGGGGATGGAAAAGCTGGGGCGAGGCTGCAGTGAGCCTCTCTGGACAGTCTGTGGCATACCTCATGGTGTTCAGTGTGATGCTCGCATGGATAACACTCATAGTGCCACGGATATTCGGATTCGTCCAACTGGTACATGGATGGGACTTGCTACTGTTCTTTACGCCATACCTGTTGTCATGCGTATTCTTTTCTGTAACAACAAGTTCACTCGTAACGTACAGAGAGAGCGTAATACTCGTGGTGGTATATACCTCACTGCCACTGTTGTTCCTTTCAGGCATAAGCTGGCCGCAGAGCAGCATACCTGGATGGTGGCAGGGCGTGGCATACATGTTTCCCAGCACATTCGGCATAAGAGGCTTTGTGAGAATGAGCAGCATGGGAGCACTGTTGGGCGACGTGACGCCTGAATATCACATGCTATGGATATTGACACTTATATATGGATGTATAGCCTTAATAGTAACGAAATTAAGGACTCCGCAATAATTAAGTAAAGGGTATTATGCAATAATATTACGCATACGTGCGTTTATTATAAAGTTAAAGGTTAAAGAATTCATAACACAACAGAAAAAAATATGAAAAAAATATTTCTCGTATCGATGTTCCTTACTATATTCATGGCTAATGCCATGGCTCAGTCTTCTATGTCAGACGACCAGGTGCTGCAGTTTATAGTAAAAGAACACGCCTCCGGCACATCACAAGCACAAATTCTGACAAAACTCATGCAGAAAGGCGTGGATATAAGCCAGATACGACGTATACGCAAGAAATACGAGAAAGATCTGAAGGAACGCAACGCAAGCGGCATGGCAGACGCTGCTGTCAGTAATGCTGACAATATAATGCGAAAGAACACAGAGGCCAAGAGGAAAACCACGACCAGCAATGTCAAGCACTATGCTTCTGATGAGAACGCTGAGTCTGCTTCTTCCACAAAAAAGCCAACTAACCAACGAGACAAAGACAAGATAGAAAATGCGCACTACACTAACCGTATAGACGGCATTACAAGCGAGGATATTGACTTCCTGTATTCACAAGACGAAGAGGAAAGCATGCCATCAACAGCAATGGATGAGAAACTGTTTAACGGCAAGCGTGTTTTCGGACGTGATATATTCAACAAGAACGAACTGACGTTCGAGCCTGCTATGAACATTGCCACACCACAGAACTATGTGCTTGGCCCTGGCGACAACGTAAAAGTTGACATATACGGTGCATCACAGGCTTCTAACGTTTACACTATAAGTCCTGACGGCGACATCACAATCAGTGGATATGGTCCGGTGAACCTCAGCGGACTTACCGTAAGTCAGGCACAAGCCCGACTGCGCTCTACGCTCGGCAGCCGATACAGCAGCAGTAGCATAAAGATGGGACTGGGACAGACTCGCACCATAACAGTGAACGTAATGGGTGAGGTAAACACTCCAGGCACCTATACCTTGTCGGCTTTTGCAAGCGTATTCCACGCACTATACATGGCTGGTGGTGTAAGCGAAATCGGTACACTGCGTAACATCAAGGTGTTCCGTAGCGGACGACTCGTTACAACCGTTGACGTATATGACTATATACTGAACGGCAAACTCACGGGAAACATACGACTTTCCGATAACGATGTCATAGTAGTAAGTCCATACGACTGCATGGTTGAGATTACCGGCAACGTAAAACGTCCGATGTACTATGAAATGAAAAAGACAGAAAGCGTAAGTTCTCTGTTGAAATATGCCGGAGGCTTTACCAGCGAAGCATATACAAAGTCTATACGCGTTTCACGTAAGAACGGCAACAAACTCTCTGTATTTAACGTCGGTGAGTTTGACATGAGCTCTTTCAAGATTGCAGACGGCGACGTTGTCAGTGCAGAAAAGATACTCACTCGCTATGAGAACATGGTTGAAGTGAAAGGTGCAGTGTTCCGTCCCGGTATGTATCAGCTCGGTGGCGACATAACAACTGTTGGCTCATTACTGAATAGCTGCGAGGGTGTAACCGAAGATGCTTTCACAAACCGTGCAGTAATGCACCGTATGAAAGAGGACCGCACCCTGAAAGTAATCAGCGTTGACGTGAAAGGCATATTGGCAGGAACGACACCTGACATACCTTTACAGAACGAAGATGTATTGTTCATACCTACAAAGGCTGAGATGCAAAACGACCGCACGCTGACCATACATGGCGAAGTAATGTATCCTGGTGTATATAACTATGCAGACAACGAAACTCTCGAAGACTTTATACTGCAGGCCGGCGGACTGAAAGAAACGGCCTCAACTGTAAAAGTTGACGTATCACGCCGCATTCTTGATTCTAAGGCATTGACCACTGACAGCGTCATTGCCAAGACATTCAGTTTCGCACTGAAGGAAGGCTTTGTGATTGATGGAGAACAGGGATTCGTATTGGAACCATTCGATGAGGTGTACGTACGCCGCAGCCCAGGTTATGAAACCCAGCAGAACGTCATCGTGGAAGGTGAGGTCGCATTCCCTGGTTCGTATGCACTGAGCAAGAGACAGACAAGACTCTCTGACGTAATAAAATTTGCGGGTGGACCTAATTCGCAGGCATACATAAAAGGTGCACGCCTGGAGCGTCAGATAACCGACGAAGAACGTCTTAGAATGAATGAGGTCTTGAAGATGACAAAGATGCAGGGCGGAGAAGGCGACTCTATCGACGTGGCGAAACTCGACTTCGGCGACAGATATTATGTCGGCATACAGCTTGACAAAGCCATAGAGAATCCTAACAGCGACTACGACATGATACTGCGTGACGGCGACCGCATCATTGTGCCGCAATATATCAATACAGTGAAAATCAGTGGTGACGTACTTTACCCTAACACCGTATTATATAAGAAAGGTGAAAACGCAAAATATTACGTAAATCAAGCTGGCGGCTTTGGTAGCAATGCGAAGAAGAGCCACACATACATAGTTCACATGAACGGTACCGTCAACCAGATGGGAAAAGGCGAAAAGCCTACACCTGGATGTGAGATTATAGTACCTACAAAGCCTCAGCGCGATGCCACGAAGCTGACGCAGTATCTTGCAATAGGTACTTCAACGGCTTCCATTGCAACTATGATAGCAACAATAGCAAACCTAATAAAATAAAATCACAGGTTTCGATTCATAACACCTAACTCAAAACTATGAAGATAGCAGTAGCAGGAACTGGATACGTAGGTCTGAGTATGGCCACGCTCCTATCTCAACACCACGAGGTAAAGGCTGTTGACGTAATACCTGAAAAGGTAGAAAAGATAAATAAGCGTATATCTCCTATACAGGATGAATATATAGAGAAATTCTTCGCCGAGAAAGATCTCAACCTGACCGCAACTCTTGACGGAGCTGCGGCATATAAGGATGCTGATTTCGTCATCATTGCCGCACCTACGAACTATGACCCTGTGACAAACTACTTTGACACACATCATATAGAAGACGTCATAGACCTCGTGCTGAGTTCGGGAAGTAAGGCTACTATGGTAATCAAGAGTACCATACCTGTAGGCTACACACGCTCTCTATATGTTAAATATGCACAGAAGTTCAAGGCTGAGGGGTACGATGAGTCATTCAAGCTTCGCCTGCTGTTCTCACCTGAGTTCCTACGCGAAAGCAAGGCTCTGTACGACAATCTGTATCCGTCACGCATCATAGTAGGCTATCCTAAGCTCATAAACGACAATGAGTTCTCTGAAGAGAACATTGCCATCAAGACTATAGCCGGCAATCATCTTGAGGATGCTGCCCACACCTTTGCAGCGCTGCTGCAGGAAGGTGCAGAAAAGAAGGACATCCCTACCCTGTTCATGGGCATGAAGGAAGCAGAGGCAGTGAAACTGTTTGCTAATACATACCTCGCATTGCGCGTATCATATTTCAACGAACTTGATACCTATGCAGAAGTAAAGGGACTTGACACCCAGGCCATAATAAACGGTGTAGGACTTGACCCTCGCATCGGCACACACTACAACAACCCTTCATTCGGCTATGGCGGCTACTGTCTGCCGAAAGATACTAAACAGTTGCTTGCAAACTATCGCGACGTACCACAGAACATGATGACGGCCATAGTGGAGAGCAACCGTACGAGGAAGGACTATATTGCTGATGCTGTGTTGCGTAAAGCTGGCTACTATGACTATTACTCTAACAACCAATACGTAGGTGGCGGCAAAGAGAATACTCCTGTGGTCGGTGTTTACAGACTTACTATGAAGTCTAACTCAGACAACTTCCGTCAGTCTGCCATACAGGGCATCATGAAACGTATAAAAGCCAAAGGCGCAACGGTCATCATATATGAACCCACACTGAATGACGGCGATACGTTCTTTGGCAGCAAGGTTGTCAACGACCTTGAGCTATTTAAGAAGGAAAGCAATGCTATCATAGCCAACCGCTATGACAGTTGCCTTGACGATGTAAACGAAAAGGTATATACACGCGACATCTTCAGAAGAGATTAATTGTAAAAATGATATTTTATTAACTAAAGATTATTGATTAAAGATTAAAAGATACATGACAGAAAACGTACAAAAATTAGTAGATACAGCAGTAAAGGCAATACAAGAAAAGAAAGGTCGTAGCATCAACGTCGTTGACATGGATGGCATGGAAGGCGTTATATGCAAGGCATTCGTAATATGCGAAGGCGGTTCTCCGTCACAGGTTTCAGCCATAGCAGATTCCGTTGAGGAAATTATGCGCAAGGACATTAAGGAGAAACCTATACGCATAGCAGGTATGGAGAATTGTATATGGGTGGCTATGGACTATGTTGACATCATCGTACACATATTCCTGCCTGACGCACGCGACTTCTACAACCTGGAATCACTTTGGCAGGATGCGCCTATAACAGAGGTGCCTGACCTTGATTAATTTCTTTGTTTATAATTATTTGTTTAAAATACACAACCAAATAGATGCCAACATCATCACCCTCAGATCAGATGCCAGGAGGCTCACCCAAGATGCCACGCTTCAATATGAGCTGGATCTATCTTGTCATACTAGTCGTACTCGGAATAATATTCTTCACTGACGGAGGTCAGACCATAGGACAATCCGCAGTACATAACGCCTCCTATTCAAGTTTCAAGGCATACGTCAGCCATGGCTACGCTAAGAAGATTGTAGTCAACAAAACAGAGTCGAAGATAAAACTATACATCAACTCTGCAAATATACGCGACGTATTCCATAAGTCAAAGGAACAGATTGGTCCGGACCCATGCATAGAGATTGTATATGGCAGTATAGACCAGGTTGAGCAATATCTTAACGATGCAAAGACCAAAGGACTGTTCAAAGGCGAACTATCCTATGAGACCACTACGCATAGCGGTTTGATGAACCTCTTAATCAACATTGCGCCTATAGCATTCTTCATCTTCCTGTGGTTCTTCATCATGGGACGCTTCGGCGGTGGCGGCGGTGGCGGCGGCATGGGCATCTTCAATGTCGGCCGTTCCAAGGCTCAGATGTATGAGAAGGGCAATGCTCTCGGCATAACCTTCAAGGACGTTGCCGGTCAGGTAGGTGCAAAGCAGGAAGTACAGGAGATTGTAGAGTTCCTGAAGAACCCACAGAAATATACCGACCTCGGTGGTAAGATACCTAAGGGCGCACTGCTCGTAGGCCCTCCGGGAACTGGTAAGACTCTGCTTGCCAAAGCAGTGGCTGGCGAAGCAGGCGTACCTTTCTTCTCTATGTCAGGTTCTGACTTCGTTGAGATGTTTGTCGGAGTAGGTGCATCACGCGTTCGCGACACTTTTGCAAAAGCCAAGGAGAAAGCGCCTGCCATACTCTTTATCGATGAGATTGACGCCATCGGCCGTGCACGTAGCAAGAATCCTGGTTTCGGTGGTAACGACGAGCGTGAAAACACCCTCAATGCCTTGCTTACCGAGATGGATGGCTTCGGTACGAACTCTGGTGTCATAATACTCGCCGCTACAAACCGTGTTGACATGCTCGACAAGGCACTTCTACGTGCAGGACGTTTCGATCGCCAGATACATGTTGACCTGCCAGACTTGCCAGAGCGCAAGGAGATATTCAAGGTTCACCTGCGTCCACTTAAGGTAGACAACACCCTCGACATAGATCTTCTTGCCAGACAAACGCCAGGATTCTCTGGTGCCGACATTGCCAACGTCTGCAACGAGGCTGCACTCATCGCAGCACGCCACGACAGCAAAGTCGTCGGCAAGCAGGATTTCCTCGATGCCGTTGACCGAATCATAGGCGGACTTGAGAAGAAGACAAAGGTGATGACAGCCAATGAAAAGCGCGCCATTGCGCTCCATGAAGCTGGTCATGCCACTATATCATGGTTCTGCGAACATGCCAACCCTCTCGTGAAGGTAAGCATCGTACCACGCGGACGTGCACTCGGTGCAGCATGGTATATGCCAGAAGAGCGTCAGCTGACCACCAAGGAGCAGTTGCTCGACGAGATGTGCTCACTGCTTGGCGGACGCGCAGCAGAGGAACTCTTCACCGGTCACATATCAACAGGTGCCATGAACGACCTCGAGCGTAGCACCAAGATGGCGCAGAGTATGATAGCATACTACGGCATGAGCGACGTATTGCCAAATATATGCTATTACGACAATAACGAATACACCTTCACCAAGCCATACTCCAGCGAGACTGAGAAACTCATTGACACAGAGGTTCTCCGCATGATTAACGAACAATACACACGTGCGAAGAACATATTGGAGGAGCACAAGGAAGGACACAATGCACTCGCCGAACTGCTCATACAACGTGAGGTGATATTTGCAGAGGACGTAGAGAAGATTTTCGGCAAGCGTCCATGGATAAGTCGCTCACAGGAGATAATAGAAAGTAATCAGGAGACAGCAGAGACTTCCGCCCCTGCCCTGCCTGAAGTGGAGGAGTAAATTAAACATACTACAATGAAGCAACTGATAACACGCACCATAACAGGAGTACTCTTCGTAGCCATCGTCTTAACGTGTTTCCTGCGTCCTCTCAGCATGACGCTGTTCTTCGCCTTGGTAACAGGCATGACGATATGGGAGTTCTCCGGACTTGTCAACGACAAGGAGAACGTACAGACAAACCGTTTTATATGCACCGCAGCAGGCGTATTCCTGTTTATCGCAATAACAGGATTCTGCAGCGATCTCACACCTTCGTCTGTGTTCATACCTTATCTGCTGACTATAATATACCTATTCATCAGCGGACTGTTCACAAGAAACGAAGACCCTATAAACGACTGGGCATATTCCATGATGTCACAGATGTATATCGCACTGCCTATCTCTTGTCTTTCCATACTTGCATTCAGGACAATGCCTACGGGTGAGGTAACCTACGGCATGCTGCTGCCACTAAGCATCTTCGTCTTCCTCTGGATGAACGACACCGGCGCATACTGCGTAGGTTCGCTCATAGGAAAGCACAAGCTGTTTCCACGCGTAAGTCCGGCCAAGTCATGGGAAGGCAGCATCGGCGGTGGCATATTGGTTATCATCGTTGCAAGCATCATAGCATGGATCGACCACAATAACATATTGGAGTCATTAGGCGCCATGGAGACCGGACTCTCTACTATTGAGTGGATAGGTTTAGGACTGGTCGTAGTAGTCTTCGGCACATTCGGCGACCTCGTTGAAAGTCTGTTCAAGCGCACACTCGGCATCAAGGACAGCGGCAGGATTCTGCCTGGACATGGTGGCATGCTTGACCGTTTCGACTCTTCACTTATGGCTATACCTGCAGCCATAGTATATATATATACGCTGACGGTTGTATAACATCATAATACCGAAGCCTATGGTAACTAACGATCAATAGTTGCCATAGGCTTTTTTATGTTACTGACTATTATCAAATAACACTCAAATACAAAACATGAAGAAATCACTTACTGCTATCCTATTAACAATCTGCGTTGTCATGCAGGCACAATATCCTATCGTTCCTGTGCCATTCACATCGGTAAAACTGAACGACAGTTTCTGGACTCCACGCCTTAATGCAAGCCGAGACGTCACCATACCTCTCGCCTTCAGCAAGTGTGAAGAGACGGGCCGTTACGAAAACTTCGTCAATGCTGCCAAGCATCTTGCAAACCCTTCATTGGAGTTCCCTGACACAGCATGGACATTCTCTTTCGACGACACCGACCCCTACAAGACCATCGAAGGTGCCAGCTACCTGCTGCAGACCTACCCTAACGCAACATATAAGGGACGCCGACTCGACCAGTACGTTGACAGTGTCATCGCCATCATAGCAAGCGGTCAGGAACCTGACGGCTATCTCTACACCGCTCGTACCAAGTCGCCGTCAAATCCTCATGAATGGGCTGGTCCAAAGCGTTGGGTACTTGTAGAGAAACTCAGTCATGAGTTCTACAACCTCGGTCACCTCCTCGAGGCTGCATGCGCACACTATCAGGCCACAGGCAAGCGTAACTTCCTCGACGTTGCGATAAAATACGCCGACTGCGTATGTCGCGAGATTGGTCCTGGCGACAACCTGCTGAAGTTAGTGCCGGGTCATCAGATAGCCGAAATGGGACTATGCAAGCTGTATCTCGTCACAGGCAACAAGAAATACCTCGACCAGGCAAAGTTCTTCCTCGACATGCGTGGCAAGACATCCCGCAAGGATGCCTATTCACAGGCTCACAAACCTGTCATTGAACAGGACGAAGCCGTAGGCCATGCAGTTCGTGCGGAGTATATGTATAGCGGCATGGCTGACGTGGCCGCACTTACAGGCGACTCTGCCTACATCAAGGCTATCGACAAGATATGGGACAATATAGTGCAGAAGAAATACTACATCACCGGCGGTGTAGGTGCACGCCACGCCGGAGAGTCATTCGGCAACAACTACGAACTGCCAAACGCATCGGCATACTGCGAGACCTGCGCACAGATAGGCAACGTATATACCAACTACCGCCTGTTCTTGCTCCATGGCTCTTCTAAATACTATGACGTGATAGAGCGCACGCTATACAACGCACTGATTTCGGGCATCAGCATCGAGGGCGACGGCTTCTTCTACCCTAACCCACTGTCATGCCGTGAAGAAGCCAAATACGCACGTCAGCCTTGGTTCGGCTGTGCCTGCTGCCCGTCAAACATCTGCCGCTTCATACCGTCACTGCCCGGATACATCTATGCCAGCAAGCAGGACAAGCTGTACGTAAACCTCTTCATGGGCAACACCATGGAGACGAAGGTCAACGGCAAGGCTGTCACACTGAAGCAGGAAACCAACTACCCATCTGACGGCGACGTGAAGCTCACCATCGTGAAAGGCGGCGGAAACTTCGACCTCAACATACGCATACCTGGATGGGTGCGTGGCGAAGTCGTTCCAAGCGACCTCTATTCATTTGTTGACGGCAAACACCTCGACTACTGCATCAAGGTAAACGGCAAGGAGGTCATCAACAGCAACGTGAAGGACAATGCCCTCACCGACGGCTATGCCGTACTCAACCGCAAGTGGAAGAAGGGCGACGTCATAGAGATACACTTCGACATGGAGCCTCGTCTCGTAAAGGCTAACGACAAAGTCGTTGACGACCGTGGTCGTCTCGCCGTTGAGCGCGGACCATTGGTATATTGCGCAGAGTGGCCTGACAACGATGCTGACGTAAGTACCTATCTGCTCAAC
>JAEEGK010018854.1_pt1 | contig 14872 bp, 11 predicted proteins | sample 8958771 | NCBI WGS metagenome assembly JAEEGK01 (sample SAMN16246547, study PRJNA631951) | gut metagenome | biome: gut microbiome; feature: rumen; material: SC-attached | host: Bos | place: Iran: Karaj | collected 2018-10 | reverse complement strand
ATCGAAGGACGCCAGCATAGACGTAATGTGGGAGGACGGCTGGAGGGCCCGCTGGCTGGTCGAATGGGACGAGAGCAGCCGTGGACCGCTGGGCTATTCGGCTCCGGAAAGCTACCATATGTATTTCATACCGGAGGGAAACGGAAAGCCTGTCGGCCAAAAGGACATCCCTGCAGGGAACACGGCGAGGCTGAAGCTTAGCTATGGCAATTATGGGCTGATGGTCCACAGCAATGATTACCAGCTGATAAGAATGGAAGAAAGCCATGACGGAAGGTCGCTGACAGCAATTACCAGAGAGGATCCTTATGCATCGCTGCCGGATACGCTGGAGGGACACGACAGGCTGAGGAGCATGCCGGAACAGCTTCTCAGCACCTTCGATGACAACATATACATAAGCCCGGAACTGAAAGACTATGAATATGTCGAGTCGGAAGGCATCTGGATACTCCGACGAGAAGAACTGGTGATGCCGAGAGTGTATATCTATCTGCTGCAGGCCGAGTTGCTGAATGACAAGGGGCGGATTGCCGGATGCGGAAGCAGCACGATGACCGGGCTGGCGGAATCGACCGAACTTGTCGGGGTCAAGAGTGATGACGGAGGTGTCGCGCACCAGTTCCCGAGTTTCTGCCAGAAGAATACGATTGGCGGAGTTGAACGCGAATTCGTAGCCGGCAGGATAACCACTTTCGGGAGTGCCGGGCAGGCCAGGAATATCTGCCACCTGAGGCTCAGGTATAACAACGGAGGAGGCAGATATATGACTTTCGACGTGACTGACCAGGTGCGCCGACAGCCAAGAGGAGGAGTGATCAACATAGTCATCGACATCGACGATTATCCCCTTCCGGACCCGGACCAGGATGGCGGATGGGACATGAACGTAGGGGGATGGGACAGGGTGGACCACTTCACCACAATATAAGTTTTTTTACATAATCTTGTATATATCAATAATTTCACATAACTTTCGACGCTTAATTTCCCCGAGTACCCTTTAAGAACTACTATACATACGTACTAAAAACATTAAGCTAATGAAACGTCCACTACTAGCAATTGCAGTAGCAGCCGTTGCGCTTGCTGCATGCACAAAGAATGACGTTGTCATCTCAGATGCCGATCCTATGATCGAATTCGATGCTCCTTTTGTTGGTAAAAGTGTGAAAGCTACCGGGGACCTTACCACTAGGAACATCCAGGAGCAGAGCCTGCGTATCTGGGGAGACAAGTACCGAGCCGGAGAATCCAATGCCTCCGATGTCTACTCTACCAATGCCGCTGACGGCGCATCTACCGTACTATCTTATGCAAAAGACCGATGGCTGTCCGATAAATACGCCTATTGGACAAGCGGTTATCTGTACGACTTCACTTCTGTCGCACCTGCTTCGGTCAATGCCTCTTACAACACTTCGTCCGCGACGCTTTCCGAAAGGAAACTGACGATTTCCGACATTCCGGTTGTCCAGCTTATCAAGGAATTTGACGGGACCCCTGTCGGGGACGATATCCTTGCAGCCACCAATACCGGAAAGTCTATCGCAGACCGTACTGTGTCCGTTTCCCTGCACCATCTGCTGTCTAGGTTCTCGATATATCTTTACACTACTTTCGCGCAACAGACGGTGGATGTAGAGAGTATCAAGATCTATCTTCCGAAAAACTCGACGGCAGAATATGCCCAGGCCGCCCATGGCCATATAGCATCCGGGACCGACGTCTGGACATGGAACGGGTTCACCAACATGCCTGACGCTGCCGACGAAAGCGAACTTGCCTCCACTTATGACAGCTATGAACTGCTCAGATACGGCAGGGCCATTCCATATTGCGAGGATCAGACGGAAGCTGCTTCCGGAAGGGCATACTGTACTCCGAAGGAGTTCTTCATCGCTCCTACCCCGGTTGTAGAGACTCCGACCCCGGACGACCTCCAGCTTTACATGGACATCGTATTCGAATACGGATATACCACCAAGACGCTGAAGGGCGTAAAGATCCAGGATCTCCACAGTTTCAGGCAGGGGTACCAGACCAATCTGTATGTCCGCGTAGATCCGGACCTTATCCTGTTCGACGTAGTCAACGTATTAGACTGGAATACAGACGACAACATCGTGGATACTCACGGCAGATCGTTCCTGGTCAACGTTACCCAGAACGGTTTCAATATTGACGGCAGGGTAGAGACTCTCGGCAACAGATTCGTCGGGGCTTCGACTACTCCTCTCGTATATACGCTTGGAAGCATCATCAGAGAAGGCACGACAGTCGATATTCTCCGGGCTCCTATGGAACTGGTACTCAATAGCGAGGGCCGGTTCACAATTCCGGCGACAAGTCTAGACGCCTCCAAGATCGAGCCGGGTAAATATATCCTCAGCATTTCCACCCAGCAGGGCGATACCTATACCGTACCTCTCGACTATGATGTCGTTGCGATGCAGATGACTCTGGATGCGAGCGACGGTCTGGAATTCACAGCCCCTATCACCGCCGGCATGACACCTGCGCCTACGCTGTTCATTTGGGACGAAACTGAAACTACAGGCCCTGTCAATGAGATAACCGATGAGAACCGCAAGCATACCTATGCGACCGGAGGCATCAAGAAGTTCAGCATACTCACGACTCAGACCGATTATACGAAAAAACAGATCAATGCTTTCAATTTCAATAATTATATCTCCGACTGGGACAGCCGCCAAGCCCTGAAAAGCATGGATTCGCACATTCTGAATTCAGAACAGACCGATCTTCAATACATTCTTGCAGGATGCTACAATCTTGAATCTGTCGACAAGGATCTGTTCAGATATCTTCCGAACGCAACTTCCTTTGACGGAGTCTTCGACTATTGCGAGAGCCTGAAATCAATTCCGGAAGATCTGTTTGCATATAATACGCAAGCAACGTCCTTCCGTGAAACTTTCTACGAATGCCAGACACTTTCCTCCATACCTGAAGGTCTTTTCAGGAACAATACCGAAGTTACTGCCTTCGACGGCACATTCCATTATTGTAGCGCCATCGAATCAATCGAATCCGGTCTTTTCAGTAACAACACCAAAGTTACTTCCTTCATCGACACATTCAATGAATGTCTGGCCATCAAGACAATCGGTGCTGGTCTTTTCGACAACAATACTGAAGTCACGGAATTCAGCGGCGTGTTCCATGGCGCGGAGGCTCTTACGGAGATTCCGGTGAATCTGTTCAGAAACAATATCAAGGTCACCAAGTTTTCGGATGTATTCTCAGGATGTATCAATCTGACTTCCGCCCCTGAAGGTCTGTTTGCTTATTGCCCTGATGCCTACGTTTTCAAGAGGATATTCTCGAATTGCTCGAAACTTGTCGACTTTGAGAATTGTCTGATTGCGCCGGCAGACGGAATCACAAAGGATAACCGTTTTGCCGCTGTCGGAAAGGTCGTCGACATCTCCGGTTTCGCGTCAGATACAGGTACTGACAGTTCCGTTCATCCGGAAAATTATTCATTGCCCGATTTTACGGAATACACCTTCGACATCGGATATACATGGCAATATGAACGATGGGGCACTTCGCTCATCGTTGGAGACCCTCCATATTACGGATGTGGTGCTTTCATCAACATCAACGAACCACAGTTTGCCAATGGCTTCTGCCTCTTCAAAGACCCTGTCGAATGTGGAGCTCAACCTTACGTGTATTAACGATTAGAATAAACGCCCGGCCTCACAGCCGGACGTTTTTTTCTTTCGTATAGATGAACAAGCTACTGATGACGGGCGGAGAGCTCGGCTTCGATGTCGGAGAGGGAGACGCCCATCTGCTCGTTGAGTACGAGGAGATGGTAGATCAGGTCGGAAACTTCGTAGATGTAGGCATCCCGGTCCCCGGCCACGGCCTCGATGATGGCCTCAGTGGTCTCTTCGCCGACCTTCTGGGAAATCTTCTTCACGCCCTTGCGGAAAAGATGGGTAGTATAGCTGCCCTCCGGCATCTCTGCATGACGGCCCTGGACGACCCCCTCAAGCTTGCGGATGAACCCCTCGGCCTCAGGTGTGTCGAAACATGATACAGTGCCCCTGTGGCAGGCAGGTCCGTCAGGGACAGCCTTTATGAGCAAAGTATCGCTGTCGCAGTCCGAGAATATGGACTCCACATGCAGATAGTTGCCGCTGGTCTCCCCCTTTGTCCAGAGACACTGACGGCCGCGGCTGTAGAAAGTGACCAGACCCGTCTCGACGGTCTTGTCGTATGATTCCTCATTCATGTATCCAAGCATCAGCACCTTCAGGGTCTTCGAATCCTGCACTATCGCAGGAACCAGCCCGTCGCTGTTCTTGGAAATGTTAAGTTCCTTGAATTCCATATCTTAAATTCTTACGTTAATATTCTGTTTGACAAGTTCTCTTTTCAGCACCGGGATCGGGATCTCCCCATAGTGGAAGATGCTGGCGGCAAGCGCGGCGTCAGCCTTCCCGACAGTAAGCACGTCGGCGATATCCTTGACGCTGCCGGCCCCTCCCGAAGCGATTATCGGTATCGAAAGAGTATCAGCAAGGGCTGCAAAAGTATCGCAAGGATAGCCGCTGCGGGTGCCGTCATGGTTCATGGACGTAAACAGAATCTCACCGGCTCCCCTCTCCTGGGCTTCCCTGGCCCATGAAAAAAGTTCCTTGTCAGTAGGGACTGTTCCACCATGAGTAGTGGCATGCCATGTCCCGTCAATGCATTTGGCATCGATGGCCACGACCACGAACTGGCTGCCGTAATGCGAAGCGATCTGGCCGATAAGGTCAGGATTGCACAGGGCGGCGCTGTTGATGCTGATCTTGTCGGCACCGGCATCCAGCAGCCTCGCAGCGTCCTCCAGAGAGGATATTCCGCCTCCCACGGTAAACGGGATGTCAATCCCGGCAGCAATCCTCGAGACAAGTTCGGTAAAGGTGCGACGTCCGTCCAGAGTGGCGCTGATGTCCAGATATACAAGTTCATCCGCGCCCTCGGCGGCATACTTACGTCCCAGTTCTACGGCGTCTCCGACATCCTTGAGGCCGACGAAGTTGATGCCCTTGACGGTACGCCCATCCTTGACATCAAGACACGGGATTATCCTTTTTGCGACCATAAGGCTATATCCTCCATTGAAATACGGTTCTCATAAATTGCCTTTCCTACGATCACCCTGCGAAGGCCGAGAGCGTCCAGACGGCGTATGTCATCCATGGAACTGATGCCTCCGCTGACCGTGAAAATGACAGTCGGGAATTTCTCCTGCAACTGCACGTACAGCTGGTCGGACGGTCCCTGGAGCATGCCATCCTTCGAAATATCGGTAACAATCGCCTGCGACAGGCCGTTCTTCATGAATCTTTCCACAAGGCTGTCGGCAGTCACGCTGGAGTCTTCGGTCCATCCTGCAGTGGCGGCCTTTCCGTCGCGCAAGTCAGCACCGAGGATCACTTTCTCCCCGCCGAACTCGCGCAGCCACTTGACAAGTTTCAGAGGCTCCTTCACGGCCACGCTGCCGCAGACCACGCAGTCGGCTCCGCATTCGAAGCTCATGTCGAGGTGGTCTTCCTTCTTCAGTCCGCCTCCCCACTCGAGTTCCACGCTCACGGCCTTCCTGATTTCGGAAAGCACCTTGAGGTTGCACGGCTTTCCTGCCTTTGCCCCGTCCAGGTCCACCAGGTGGATCCTGCGGACACCCGCATCGGCGAATCTCCTCGCCATGTCCGCAGGAGAATCACTGTAAACCTTGCTGGTATCATAGTCTCCGCGGGAAAGCCTCACGCACTTCCCGTCTATTATATCTATTGCCGGTATTATCTCTATCATAGCTCTATGAAATTCTTTAAGATCATGGCCCCTACCGGGCCGCTCTTCTCGGGATGGAACTGCACCCCGTAGAAATTATCCTTGTGCAAGGCTGCGCTGAACCTGCCTCCATGGTCTGAAACGGCTATCGAATCAGGTCCCTCGACGGCATGGAACGAATGCACGAAATACACGAAAGCCCCCTCGCTTATCCCCTTGAAAAGAGGAGACTTGAGGTCCGAGATGCTGTTCCAGCCCATATGAGGAATCTTGACGGCAGGGTCGTCGCTGCGGAAGCGCACCACATTCTCTTCAAATATGCCCAGACAGCGTATATTTCCCTCCTCGCTCGACGAGCAAAGCAGTTGCAGCCCAACGCATATTCCAAGCACAGGCTGCCTCAACTCCGGAATCACGCCTTCCAGTCCCCTTGCCTTCAGGTTAGCCATGGCATAAGATGCATCCCCGACTCCCGGCATGAGCACCTTGTCGGCCGACCTTATCACCTCCGCATCGGAAGTGACGACATAGTCTTTCACGCCGAGACGCTCGAGCGCATTTACCACTGACCGGATGTTTCCGGCATCATAATCGACTATCGCTATCATAGTACTCCTTTGCTTGAGGGAAGGTCATAATTGAACGGAAGCCTGAGCACGGCACTGCGCAGGGCACGGGCGAAAGCCTTGAACACTGACTCGGCCAGATGGTGGTTGTTCTCCCCCACGGCCTTTATGTGCAAGTTGCATTTCATCGCAGAGCAAAGCGACTGGAAGAAATGTTTGAACATCTCGGTCGGAGTGTCCCCCACATACTCGCGGGTAAACTTCACATCCCAGCTGAAATCGATCCTGCCGCCGAAATCCAGCAGCACGAGGGCGTCGCACTCGTCCATAGGCAGAGCGAATCCATATCGCTCGATCCCGCGCTTGTCTCCCAGAGCTTTGATAATGGCCTCGCCGAGACAGATGGCCACATCTTCCATAGTATGATGCTCATCGACCTCGAGGTCGCCTTTTGCGTCGATCATCAGGGAAATGCCCCCATGATGGGCGATCTGGTCGAGCATATGGTCAAAGAATTTCAGGCCGGTAGAGATGCCGGACGGTCCCCTGCCGTCCAGGTCGACGGTCACGGTAATGTCGGTTTCGGCAGTCTTCCGGGCAACGGTGGCCCGGCGCTGGCTCCGGCGAAGGAATTCGGCGATCTCGTTCCAGTCCTCAGTCGCGAGGGCGCATGTCCCTTTCAACTCCTCCGGGACATCGGTACCGATGAGGATACCCTTCGCTCCTAGATTGGCGGCGAGCTGGAGATCGGTCTTACGGTCGCCGATGACATAGCTCTGCGAGAGGTCATAATCTCCTGAGAGATACTTCCCGAACATTCCGATGCCCGGCTTGCGGGTCGGAAGATTGTCCTCCGGACGCGAACGGTCGATAAGCTGGTCGTCGAAGGTGACGCCTTCGCCGGCGAGGGTACGCAGCATCAGATTGTGTACCGGATGGAAATTTTCCTCAGGGAAGGAAGCGGTGCCCAGACCGTCCTGATTGGAGGCTAGCACGATTTCATAATCCAGACTGCGCAGGGCCTTGAGGGCGCTGATCGCACCGGGGACGAATTCCATCTTCTCGAAGGAATCGATCTGCTCGTCGGCAGGTTCCTTCATTATAGTACCGTCTCGGTCTATGAACAATACCTTTTTAAGCGTCTTTTCCATATCTGACCATTTCTTTCAATAATTCCTTGTTTTCTTCCACGGTTCCGACAGTAATCCTCAGGCAGCCGTCGCAGAGCAGGGTTCTGGAGCGGTCACGGACGATCAGTCTCGATCCGAGAAGGCTGTCGTAAAGTCCTTTCGCGTCGTCGACCTTGACAAGCAGGAAGTTGGCGTCGCTCGGATAGACTTTCTTCACGAAAGGCATCGCAGCGATTTCTTTTGCAAGCATAGTCCTTTCGGAAAGAAGTATCCTGACCTGAGAGTCGATCTTGTCCTTGTCGATCAGGCTCAAGGCCAGGCCCAGGGTATCGGTACCGATGTTGTACGGGTACTTCACCTGGCGGAAGATACTGATTATCTTTTCGTCCGCAAATGCCAGACCGATACGCAGACCGGCGAGTCCGCAGGCCTTCGAGAGAGTCTGGAGCACTATCAGATTGGGATATTCCGAGAGCAGTCCGAGAAGGCTCGGCTCAGAGCTGAAGTCGATATAAGCCTCATCTACGACCACGACTCCCTTGAAGTTCTCTAACAGGGAAACAATCCGCTCCCTCGGGAAAGCGTTGCCGGTAGGGTTGTTCGGGGAGCATATCCACATCAGCTTGGTTCTCTCGTCGGTCGCAGCCAGAAGCCTTTCGACCGGAAGGGAGAAATCCTCGTTGAGAGGGACCATCCTGCATTCGATGTCATTGATGTCGGCGCAGACTGCGTACATTCCGTAGCTCGGGGCGATTGAGACAGCGTTATCTTTGCCAGGAGTGCAGAACACCCTGTAGCAAAGGTCTATTGCCTCGTCGCTGCCGTTTCCGAGGAAGATATTCCCGGCAGGAACGCCCTTCAGGGCCGAGATCCTGCCGCGGACTTCTTCCTTCAGAGCGGTCCCCGGATATCGGTTGTAACCCTTATCTCCGTAAGGGTTCTCATTGGCATCCATGAATATGCCAACCGGCCCCTTGTATTCATCGCGAGCCGTAGAGTACGGGGAAAGAGCCGCGATGTTCGGTCTCACAAGGGATAATACCTGTTCTGTCGTCATTTGTCAAGTCGTATTTTTACTGCGGCGGCGTGGGCCTGGAGGCCTTCGGCTTCCGCCATGTCAATAATCGTCGAAGCCAGCCCTTCGAGGCCTTTGCGACTGAGCTCCTGAAAATATACAGCATGCATGAAACTGTCTGTTCCGATGCCGCTGAAAGCAGTGGCGAGGCCCATGGTCGGGAGAGTGTGGTTGGTACCGGAGGCATAGTCGCCGGCGCTCTCAGGAGAATAGTTTCCTATGAAAATGCTTCCTGCCGCGGTTATACTTCCTGCAATCTCCCATGGATTCTGCATAGATATGATAAGGTGCTCTGCAGCATAGGCATTGGCAAAACCAACTATATCGTCGAGACTGTCGAAAACAACCATACGGCTGTTCTGGAGGGCCTTTCCGGCAATCCCGCCGCGAGGAAGAAGGGCGAGCTGACGGTCAACTTCGGCGCTTACCGCTTCGGCTATCGAGACGTCGGTCGCAACCAGCATTACCTGGCTGTCAGGTCCATGTTCGGCCTGCGAGAGCAGATCGGCGGCGACGAATTCGGGACGGGCGGTCTTGTCGGCGAGGACCATGACTTCGGACGGGCCGGCCGGCATGTCTATCGCCGTCCCTTCGGAGCTGACCAGTTGCTTCGCTTTCATGACGTAGCGGTTACCCGGGCCAAAGATCTTGCTGACTTTCGGGACTGACTCCGTTCCGTACGACATTGCTCCGATCGCCTGGGCCCCGCCGAGTTTGAAGATGCGGTCTATTCCGCAAAAATCGGCCGTATAGAGGATCTCAGGGGCCACCGAACCGTCTTTTCCGCAAGGAGTGCAGAGAGTAATCTCCCGGCATCCGGCTATCTTGGCAGGCAGGGCCAGCATCAATATCGTGGAGAACAGCGGGGCGCTGCCTCCAGGGATATACAGACCGACTTTCTCTATCGGAAGGTACTTTCTGACACATCTTACTCCGCCGACTTCCGAAACGGCGTCGCGCGGTATCTGGAGTTTATGGAAAGCGCTTATCCTTTCGTCGGCTTCGGCCACGGCCGCCTTGACTTTGTCAGACACCTTGGCTACCGCCGACTCTATCTCTTCCCTGCTTACGAGGAAAGAATCAGGAGCACAGCCGTCTATCTCGGTGGTGATGTCGCGAAGAGCCTTGTCTCCGCCCTCTTTCACGCGGGCAAGTATTCCGCGGACACGCTCTTCGATCGCAGTATCGTCAGGAAGGGAACGTGCGACGAGGGCAGCCCATTCCGACCTGGGAGTATTTACATATGTTTTCATGCTATCACCTTGTCAACGTTCAACACAAGGATACCCTCGGCTCCGATCTTCTTGAGCTGCATTATCTTGTCCCACAGGTCCTCGGCCTTGACGACAGAGTGCAGGGAGCACCAGCCTTCGGCGGCAAGAGGCATCACGGTAGGGCTTCTCATGGCCGGGAGTATGTTGAGAGCTTCTCCGACCTTGTCAGAAGGAAGGTTCATCAGGATATATTTCATGTCCCTGCTCTCGCTCACGGAGTCGAACCTGAAGAGAATGTTGTCGAGAAGTTCCTGCTTCTCCGGAGTGATGTTCTTGTTGGCGATAAGCACTGCCTCGGACTCGAACACCCGCTCGACCTCCTTGAGGCCGTTGGATACCAGGGTGCCGCCGGACGAGACAATGTCGAAGATGGCGTCGGCGATTCCTGCGGCCGGGGCTATCTCGACTGAGCCCTTGATCACTCGCACAGTGGCGTTGACATTGTTCTTAGCAAGATAGTCGCCGAGGATTTTCGGATAGGACGTCGCGATGGACTTTCCTTCGAACCACTGAGGTCCGGTGTATTCCTCATTCTTCGGGATGGCCAGGGAAATGCGGCAGCGCCCGAAACCGAGCTTGCGCACTATGGTCACGTCAGCCCCTGTCTCTCCGACTTCGTTCAGGCCGACGATGCCGATGTCGGACGAGCCGTCGGCCACGACCTCAGGGATATCGTCATCCCGGAGATAGAGAGTCTCCAGAGGAAAATCTGCGGCCTTGCCGAGGAATTTGCGTTTAACTTCGTCCACCGTGATTCCGGCGTCTTTGAGAAGGGCACAGCTGTCTTCGTTGAGCCTTCCCTTGGATTGGATTGCTATTCGTATCATATCTATTCGTTAAGTACCTTATAAAAAAGAGGCCCGCCTCCGATAAGGCGAGCCTCTTGTATCAAATTCTCATCTGCATACGCGGCATCAGCCTTATCCTAAGATAAAGTAATGATGATGCTCGTGATGACGGATTACAATCATTTTCTTTTTTATAACTGCGATAAAGGTAGAAAGTTTTTTTTAATAATCAAACTATTCTCCTTAAAAATGATCGGACTAGTAGCGGTTCAGAGGACGGCCGGAGGTCATCATGTGAACCTGCTTGCGTACGTTTGCAAGCACTTCCTTGTGTGCCTCGATCTCTGCGAGCTGGGCTGCGTCAGGCTCCTTGGCGGTAAGGGCTGCGAAGTGCTCTGAAGCAGATGCCAGTACAGTGTCGATGAGAGAGACGATCTCCACCATGTCCTTCTCCACGAAACCGCGGGAGGTGATTGCAGGGGTACCCACGCGAAGACCTGAGGTAAGGAACGGGCTGCGGCTGTCGAAAGGAACCATGTTCTTGTTGACGGTGATGTCAGCCTTTACGAGCTCTTTCTCGGCGAGTTTTCCGTGAAGCTCAGGGAAGCGGGTACGGAGGTCTATGAGCATGAGGTGGTTGTCGGTACCGCCTGAGATGATCTTGTAGCCCTTTGCGATGAAGCCTTCGCACATTGCCTTGGCGTTGGCGATGACCTGAGACTGATACTCCTTGTATTCAGGCTGCATGGCCTCGTAGAAAGCGACAGCCTTGGCTGCGATCACATGCTCGAGCGGGCCGCCCTGGATGCCAGGGAATACGCTTGAGTTGAGGATGGCGCTCATCTTCTTGATCTCGCCCTTAGGTGTCGTAAGTCCCCAAGGATTGTCGAAATCCTTGCCCATGAGGATGATACCGCCGCGAGGTCCGCGGAGTGTCTTGTGGGTGGTGGAAGTTACGATATGGGCATATTTTACAGGATTCTTGAGAAGGCCAGCGGCGATGAGGCCGGCAGTGTGGGCCATGTCAATCCAGAGAATTGCACCGACCTTGTCAGCGATAGCCCTCATCCTCTCATAATCCCATTCGCGGGAATATGCGGAAGCACCGCCGATGATAAGCTTTGGCTTGCACTCGAGAGCCTTCTTCTCCATTTCATCGTAATTGACGCGGCCGGTCTCAGGATCGAGACCATAAGCGACTGCATGGTAAAGGATTCCGGAAGCGTTCACTGGGGAACCGTGAGTAAGGTGACCGCCCATGCTCAGGTCGAGGCCCATGAAGGTATCGCCTGGCTTGAGACATGCCATCGTGACGGCCATGTTGGCCTGGGCGCCGGAGTGCGGCTGCACGTTTGCATACTCGGCTTCATAGATGGCGCAGAGACGGTCGATGGCGAGCTGCTCGATCTGGTCGACTACCTCGCATCCGCCGTAGTATCTCTTGCCCGGATAGCCTTCGGCATACTTGTTTGTGCAGATTGAACCCATTGCGTTCAACACCTGCTCGCTGACATAGTTTTCAGAGGCGATAAGTTCCAGTCCTGAAGACTGTCTTTCATTCTCTTTCTTGATCAGGTCAAATACCTGAAGATCCTGTTTCATATATCTATTTTGTTAAAGTTTTCCGGTAATGGAAATATTCGGCAAAGATAAGAAAAAAAACTACCTTTGCTAAAGTTTAACGTTTCAAAAAAACATGCGCGACAGAAAATTGCTGAACATAGAGCTCGGACGCGTCTCAGCCGATGAGTATAAGGGACTTCCGCCGTCAGGGACAGCCGTCGTCCTCGACAACATACGCAGCGCCCACAACGTGGGATCGGCCTTCAGGAGCTGCGATGCATTCAAGGTGGACAAGATCCTGCTCTGCGGAATCTGCGCGGTCCCGCCGTCAGCCGAAATACACAAATCAGCCCTCGGCGCGGAGGACAGCGTCGAGTGGGAGCACTTCGACGACACGATGGACGCCATCCGCGCCCTCAAGGAGGATGGCTACACCATAGTCAGCGTGGAGCAGACCGTCCATTCTGTCAAGCTTGACGGATTCATGCCCGAAAAGGGAAAGAAATACGCCCTCGTCTTCGGAAATGAAGTCGCGGGCGTAGAACAGTCTGTAGTCGACGAATCGGATTTCTCGCTGGAGATTCCCCAGTACGGGACGAAGCACTCCCTCAACGTATCCGTCTCGATAGGAGTGATCCTATGGCATCTCCATCTCGGATTTTCTCATCCAGCCCCTCCTTCCGTCGGCTAGTTCTATATTGCACCAGCTGCCGGCCTCTTCGAGTATCCTGACCTTCGTACCCTCATGGAGTATGAAAAGGTCCTTGGACTCAACTCCTGCCGATGGCGAGCTCTTCACGGACGATACCGGGACCATCACTATGGCCATGTCCGACTTCCTGTAGTCAGAATACTGCCAGCATGCGAAATGCAGGCAGACGGCTGCGACCAATGCAAAGGCGACGGCTCCGATGAAGCCGCTCCGTCTTGCTCCCCTTCCGGAGGAAAGCAGGAAGAACAGCAGCATCGCGAGAGCGCCTGCGATGAACAGCAGGAACAGTACAGCCCAGGTATTAGAGCTGAGATTATAGCAGAGCTTGCGTCCCCATGAGGTAAGGACGAACTCAGGAACTTCGTCAATGCGGTCCTGGATCTGTCCCCTGGCGAATTCCAGGTTGAAACGGACATCGTCGTCCGAAGGATTCAGCTTCAGGGCCTTTTCATAATACAGGATAGCCTTCGGCATATCCCCATACTTGAACCAGGCGTTGCCGAGATTATAGTACAGTCCGGCCGACTCGACGCCCTCCGACACTATGCCTTCCCAGGCATCAGCCGCATCTTTCCAACGGCCTTCCTGATATGCTGCAGTGCCATTCTCCCACGCCGCATCGGCAGTCTCCGAAGCAATTGCACTGAATCCCGGGAGCATCAGGGCCATGACGACGAGCATGGCCGTCGCAGCTGACGACTTTTTACCTTTCATCTTGTAATCTATTGAAGAAATGACTTTCACGGCCGCATCGTAATGCGACTTCATCGCCTCGTTGCCTGAAGCAGGAGAATAGCGGGCAAACTCACATGCATCCAGCAGGTCGGTGAACTCGCCGGCAAGGGCAGGATCTACTCCGTTCTCTGTCAGGCGGGCAGAAATCATCTCCTTGTTGAGGTCCTCCACCTTCATGTTCATCTTGTCCGAGATAAAGCCAAGCAGAGCCCTGTGCAACTCCTCATAGAATGCCGAGTACAGATTCTTTCCGAGATGTTCCTCGGCAAGCTTGAGCCTCTTCCTGGCCTTTCTGGTAGCGCCCCTGTTGCGGGTTCCCACCACGTCGGCCCTTCTGGCAGCGATCTTCCTGGTTGCAGCCCAAACCACAGCGGCAGCAATGAACAGGAATGCAAGGAATATCCAATAGCCGGCCTTCCCGAGCAGGAAGCCGTCTCCCTTGTCGAGGGAAGGTCTGGATGTCTTTATGTACCTGATATCCTCGCCGAGGTTGCGCACGTCGCGGCGGTCCGGCGAAGAAACGGACGGAACGGCAGACGAGGACTCGCTGACCTTGCCCTTTGCGACATGTACCTTGACAGGGCCTGTCTTCGCTGTGACATACCTTCCGGCGTTCACGTCATAATATGAATACTCTATCTCAGGTATCTCGAAATCGCCGTGGCTGCGAGGAATGAACGGATACTCGAAAGTCTTGGTCCCGGAAGTGCCGCCGGCGGTGGCGTTCAGGGATGTCTTTGAGTCATAGGCTTCGAAGTCGGCAGGGAAACGCACCTGAGGAGCGGAAAGCAGGGAGAGGTTGCCTGTTCCCGAGACTGTGATGACCAGGGCTGCGGCATCATGAGTCTTCAGCGAATCCTTGCTGAGCCTTGAATCTATCTTGAACGAACCTACTCCTCCGCCATATGATGCCGGTTCTCCGGCAGGAAGAGGACGTACGTTCACCTTCATTCCGGGAGCAACCACTCTTTTCCTCACATTGCGGACGCTCTCTCCGAAGAAATCATCGAAAACGCTGTTGGAACGGGACTGCACCTTGACGGATACGAGACACATGAGCTCCGCCGGATCAATGGTGAGCTGGCCGGACTTCTGAGGGATGAGCACGAACCGCCTGATTACGGCGCACTCATATATCTTCCCGTCCACGACTTCCCGTTTGAAATCATAGTCCGAAGGTACTTCGGCCTGGCTCCAGAAACCCTCGAAGTC
>JAEEGK010018853.1_pt1 | contig 14872 bp, 9 predicted proteins | sample 8958771 | NCBI WGS metagenome assembly JAEEGK01 (sample SAMN16246547, study PRJNA631951) | gut metagenome | biome: gut microbiome; feature: rumen; material: SC-attached | host: Bos | place: Iran: Karaj | collected 2018-10 | reverse complement strand
AACGAAATATTAAAATTAGAATTAGAAAATAGTAGACCAGCACACAAAAAATCAGAAATAAAAGACCACTATGAATTTTGGGAATCTCAGCCTGTTCCCCAATTTAATAAAGATTCACCAGTAGAATTCGGTGAAATATGGAAAGATCATAAAGTTGAAGATTTGCGAAAAACTCCTTTTGATTTGCCTGAAGAAGGTTTAGAATGGAAAGATGTCGATATGACTAAACAAAATGAAATTGATAAATTATATGAATTTTTAAAAACAAATTATGTCGAAGATGAAGATCATATGTTTAGATTTGACTATTCCAAAGACTTCCTAAAATGGCATTTAACCTCCCCTAACTATTTCCCAGAATGGTTAATTTCCATAGTTCAATTAGATACAAAAAAAAATAAAAAAAAAATGGTAGGATTTATAGCAGGAATCCCCATTAAAATAAATATTCATGGAACAGATATGAATTTAGCCGAAATTGATTTTCTTTGTGTTAAAAAAGAATTTAGAAATAAACGTCTAGCCCCATTATTAATTAGGGAAGTTTCAAGAAGAATTCATATGAGAAATCAATGGTGGGCTGTTTATACTAGTGGGACAATGTTACCTAAACCATTCGCTCAAACAACTTATTATCATAGAAATTTAAATGTGAAAAAATTAGTTGATATTCATTTTACTTATTTACCGCATAATATGAACTTGGCAAGAGCAAAAAATTTATATAAATTACCGACTGAATTACCTTTTAGTGGATTTAGGCCTATGGAAGAAAAGGATGTTGAACAAGTTTATGTTTTACTGGAAAATTTCGAAAAACAGTTTAAAGTACATGGATATTATGATAGAGATCAAGTAAGACATTGGTTTATACCAAGAAAAAATGTTGCTTATTCTTATGTTAGAGAAGATAATGATAATAAAATTACTGATTTGATTTCTTTCTATAATTTGCCAAGTTCAATTTTACAACATGAAAGTTATAAAAAATTAATGGCTGCATATTCATTTTTCAATATTAATACTACTATGACTGTTAAGGAAATAATGAAATGCGCTTTAATTTTAGCAAAAAATGCTGGATTTGATGTATTCAATTGTCTTAATATTATGAAAAATGAAGAAGCTTTTCAAGATTTGCTTTTTGGAAAAGGAGGAGGAAAATTGAAATACTATTTATGGAATTTCGTTTGTCCAGAAACTGAGCCAAAAGATTTGTCTCTTGTACTAATGTAAAATAATTATTTCAAAAAAATAAATTATTAAAAAATTAAATAAAATATTTTCATTTAATGTATTAAAATGTAGTAAATATGCTTTTAATTTAGATTCAATTTTATCATATAATTCATTTATATTTATAATAATACCAATTATACAATTATTCATATCTATAATATATTTTAAATATGGAATGAAACAAATATTAAATTTTATTTCTAGTGTTGTAAGTAATCCACCAAAAAAAGAAAAAGAAGAAGAGGAAAATGTAAATAAAAATAATGAAAAGATAGAAACAAAAGAAAATAATAATGAAATATCAGAAAAAAATGAAATAGATAATAGTGAAATCATTAAAGATTCTTCGAAAAAATCTAGTACCACTTCAATAACAAAAATATATTTACCTTCAAATAATTCAATAGACACATCATTTGATGAAAGTAAAAGAACAATAAGTAAAAATTATTTTACTAAAAATACAGATACATCAAGAAGTAATTTTAGTCAAAATCCCCTACAAAATAATTCACTAAGTTTAAAAAAAGTAAAAAAAAACAAAAATAATTATTATTTTGAATCAATCAAAAATGATGAAAATATATTATATAATAAAATGAAATATTTAAATGCAATTAAATATGACAAAAGATCCTTTTTAAAATTTTATTTTAATCAAATTAAAGAAAGACAAAGTATTTATTATACTTTTATTTATAAAAATACTCCTTTAGATCAAATATCAATTAAAATTATGGTTTTTATTTCAGAATTTTCATTATGTTTTTTATCGAATGCAATATTAACAAATGAAAAATATATTTATATAAATTATTATATTAAAAATAAAAATATTGATTTTTTTTTGAAAAATGGATGGTTAAGAATATTTATTTCAGTTATAATTATTATATTATTTGATTTTTTTTTTAATTTATTATCTATTCCAAAAAAAAAAATGATTATCCTTATTAAAACTAAATCAGATAAAAAAAAATTATATGAAAAGTTATTAGAAAAATATAATTTATTGAAATATTGTAATTTAATTTTTATTATTTTAAATTTAGTATTAATGATATTTTTGTTTATTTTTTTGATAACTTTTAATTATGTATATAATTATTCTTATATTGATTTATTATTAGGAAGTATAATTACTTGGTTATTTATTCAAATATTACCTTTATTAGGTGTTTTAATTATAAGTATTTTAAGATTTGTTAGTATAAAAATTAAATGTAAATTACTATATGAAATTAGCCAATTTTTTACTACTTAAAATAAAATGATTTAAAATTGATTTAAAATAAAAAAAGATTTAAGATTTAGTAATAGTTTTAATTAGTAATATTTAAATATAAAAATTAAATTACTATTATAATATTTCTTGATTAAATAACAATAAATTATTAAAGTTAATTTAGAAAATTTACTATATTATAATAAAATATATATTTTAATGATATTATTTTAAATTAAATAAATAATTTTAAAAAAAATGAATTTTATTTTAGTTATTGCTGGATTATATATAATTTATTCAATTCCTTTTTGGTTATTTATATTTCTTTTAATTTTACTAAAATTATTATTTATTAACATTTCATTTAGTATATCAAGTTTATATTCAATTAGTAATGTAGAAATAAATATAGGGAATGAATATTTAACTTTATTTATTCATATTGATAATATTAGATTTGTTTTAACATGGTTAAGAATAAGATTAGTTTTTACTAATTTTTTAATATCATTACAATTAAATCAAATTGAAATAGAAGAATTACCAAATTATCCTTTTGATGATAATATAAATGATTTACCTTTTATAAAAGAAAAATTAAATGAAATTTTAAAAGGAAAAATGTATACAAATAATAGAGACTTAAATTTAGTTAAAAGAGGGGAAATTGAAAATTTAAATGATATATTTAATATAAAAAGATTAAATTGGTATGATTATATATTAAGTATTATATTAAATTTTATTGATATTTACATTCAATCAATTAAATTAATAGTAAAATTTAAAACTAATAATTTTTATTATTCAATTTCATCAAGAAAAATTATAATTGGAATAGCAAAATCTCCAAATATAAAAACAGAAATAAATTTAGTAGGTGGAATATATAATTTTGAATTAAATGAATATAGAAGAAAGAGTATACAAAAAGATAATAAAATATGGAGAAAAAATCATATATTTAATTTAGATAATAATGAAATAACAAATGAATATTATTATTATAGAATTATATATTTACCTTCATCAGCATTTAAAATTAAATTTTCAAATGGATTTACATCACATCCTAAAACTTTATCTCTTTGGAATACTATTAATATTACTGTTGAAAGTCAAAATTTATTTTCTGATATTTGTACAAAATCACTAAATAATATTTTCCAATTTATAATTAATTTGATTTCATTTTTTAAAAATTTCGAATCAAATAAATTAAATATTAAAGTATTTAATTTAGGAAATAAAATAGATGAAAATATGATTCAAACAATAGAACAATATATAATAAATGTATTAAATTCAACAATTAGAAAAATTGTAATAAAATTTTTTCATATTAGAGTAAGTATAAATAGTGATAATTTCATATTTAAACATATGGAAATAATGTCAAATGGATTAGAATTTATTAAAAATTCATCATTATATATTGGAAATGATTATAATAATTCAAATTTAGATTTATTAAATTCAGAATTTAAAATATTTTTTTCAGAATTAAAAATTTCTCAATTTAAAAATCAAAGTTATATTCCAATGTGTGAAGTTCCAGGATATTCAATAACAATTAAAAAAAATATAAATTATAAAAATAAAACTCAAACTGCAGAAATTTCAAGAATTGTTTCTTCTAAATTAGAAAATGTAAATGTATGTTTAAAAACTACTAATTTAGATAAAATTATTGAAACTGTTATTACTATTATTGATGGTATTAATTTAATTGAATTAACATTAAATCAAAATTTAATATCAAAAAGTAAATTTGAAAATGATTTAATCGATTCAACAAATATTGATTTTTCATTTAATAATATTCATGTTATTTTATATAGTAAAGACTTTAAAATATTTACAAGAAATATTTCATTAAAATTAACAATGAATAAAATAAAAAATAAAGAAAAAGAAATATCTATTAATTTCAGTCCAATAAATTTATCTTTTTCACATAATGAAAATGATAATTCAATAATAAATAATTATTTCACTGGTCATTGTTTATTAGAAGACTTTAAAATTCAATTAACAAATAATAAAAAAGAGGAAAAAATTCATTTAATATTTGGAAATAGTTTAGCATTTGCACATGATTTTCATTTATTATACATAATGAAATTTGTTTCAGAAATAATTGGTTCAATATTTGAACAAGGAATATTAAAAAAGATAAATAATAAAAATAATAATAATAATAATATAATACAAAAAAGAAAAACAGAAATAAAATTACTTTGGGTTAAATTAGAAGTAATACAATATTTAAATAAAATAGATATCATATATGGAAAATTAGAAAATTTTGAATTATTAGTAGGAGATCATTTATTAATGCCATATTTTAAAAGTTATTATTGTAGCTCAATAAAAGATAATTTTTTTGAATTTTGTGAATTAGAACATTTTATAATTGAATTTAGAGAAAATGAAAATTTAATAAATATAATTTTTGATGATATTAAAATTAATGCATGTACTCCTTTAGTAGCAAGGCCAATTCATCAATTTTCAACTTTTTATATTTTTTTCCCAGTTTGGTTAGATTATTATTTATTTACTCAATTTATAATTGATGAAGAAACTGAAATTGAAATGTTTAAAATTGAAAGAACTAAATTTTCAAAAGTAAAAATTACATTTTCAAAAATAAAAGTTGATATTAATGATAGTCCAGTCACAACTGCTGCAATTTTACAAGCAAATAAAAATGATTTAAAAATTGCTGCTTTGAAATCTGATTATCAAGTTATTCAATATTTAAAAAATATTAAAAAAAATTTATTAACTGTTAAATTATCAAGTTTTACAATTGATTGTGAAAGTCATAAAACAGTAACAGATAATAATTATTATTATGAAAAAATATTAAATAATTCAAGTGTTAAATTAATTTTTGGTGAAATTGATGTTGAATTAGAAAAAAATGAAATATTATCTTTAAATAATTTTACAATATTTAGTACATCAAAATCAGAAAATACAAATTTTAATCTTAATAAAAGTAAAAAATATTGTATTTTATTTGATGAATATTATATATTATATAATAAAGTTTATTCAGATGAAATAAGAGATTCTGAATGTGTTATTACAATTGATGGTCTTAAATTTGATTTTCATGATGTTTTAGTTTTTGATAAAACTTTAAATTTTACTTTTAAAGCAGTTAAAGTTTGTACTGGACTTCCAATAAGACAATTTACTACTTTTTTTTTAAAAGATTCAAAAATGAAAGTTTCAAATTCGAATTTTAATTTAATTGTAAGTAATTTAAATGGTAATATTACAAGTGTTGATCCAATTACTAAAGAAGTTTATAATAAATTAATTATTAAAATTGCCATTTTTTTACTTTCTACAAATTCAAAAATGGAATATCAATTTATAAAAAAAAATATTTTAGAATTATCTTTACATTATTTTGTTTTAGGATTTACGCCTTCAGAAAAGACTCTTTTTCCTTTATTAATTTTACCTTTAGCAGAAGCAAATTTTGATAATATTAAAAATATAATTAGAGTAAATATTCCAACTGATATTACAAATAAAACAAGTTATTCTCTTTTATTTTCTCAAATTTATAATGCTAAACTTAATAAATTAGTAATGGATACAAAATCTTTAACTCTTTTTATTAATTTTAAATGTGTTAATATTTTTGCTAAAATTTTTGGAATTTTTTGGTCTAAAACTAAATCAATTAGAGATAATTTAACAAAAAAAAATAATGAAGTTGAAAAAATAGAAAAAATTAAATCTCATTTGATAAAAAGATCAAGTTATAATAATCAATTGTCTTTTAATTCAAAATTACAAAAATTAAAAAGACAATCTGCTTTGGAATATTCTCTAATTAAAATTGATAATTTGAATAATAATAATAAAGATAATTTAAATAATGAAAATAATGAAATTGAAGTTGAAGAAAAATTAATAATATCTTTATTTGATTTGAAAATAATTTATTTATTAGAATTTAAAGAAAGTTATGAAAATATTTTTAAATTTCATCCTTTTGTAAAAGAACATGGATTTTTTGGTTATATTTTTAGATTATATTCTGCATCAATGCATTTACATAAAAAGAAAGTTCAAAATAATTTAAAAGCAAATTTAGATTTTTTAACAATTTCATATTTAGATGATGACAATTTTTCTGATGATACTTTTTTTATTAATGATAGAGAAATTCAAATAAAAGAATTTTACAATTTAAAAAATTTACAAAATTTTAATGAATTTATGGAATTAGAAAGATCAAATATATTTAAATTAATAAATCATAATTCAAAAGATTATTTTAAATTAAAAAATGAAATAAATAATAAAGAAGAAAGTGAATTTCAACAAAGTGAAAATGTTTCTAATCTTAAAACTACAGTTAGTAAAAGAGAAAAATTTGGTTATAATGATTTAAAATTTGATATAAGACATACATTTATTAAAATATCAAATTTTACTCTTCATTATAAAACAATAAATTCAAATACTAAAAAATTTTCTTTATTAATTGATACTTGTAAATTAGCTTGGAATAAATTTAATAAAGATGTTTTACAAATAATACTTCATGATATATTTTTATTATTAGATAATATAATATTAAAGAAAAAAAAGAATGATGATAATCAAAAACAAAAAAAAGATTTTACACCATCAAAAAGTAGTAGAAATATATTAAAAGAAGAAATAGAAGAACTTGAAGATTCATTATTAACAGAATCAAATGATTTAAATAAATTAAATGGTCAATTAAATTTCCTTTTTGAAATAAAAAATATTCAAATTACAGTACAAAATGAAGTAAAAAATTCAATATTATTATTATTAACAAAAGAACCAATAACATTAGAAATATCAAAATTTCTTTTTGATAATAATGTAAAAAATTTTAGTATTGAAATATTATGTAATTATTTATTAATTTATTCTGCACCAAAAAATAGAAATGATGGAATTTATTGGATGGGTGATAGAAGAGAAAATAAATATTATTTAAATGAAGATAATTTTGGTAAAATTATAGAAACTCCAAAAATAAGATTTAAAGTAAGTCAAAGAGTAGAAAATATTGGAAATGAAAATTATAATGTTTATTCTTTTGATGAAATTATGGTTGATAAAATAAAAGGTGATTTTGAATCAATATATTTTGCTGATTTTTTAAATATTGTTGAAATACTTATTTTTGATAGAGGTTTTTCTTTTTCAGAAGAAAAAGGAAATGAAGATATGAATTTAAAAGAAATGTCTCTTTTCAAAAAATCAGAATTAGAAAATAAAATAAAATCAGTTAGTAATTCAAATATATTAAAATTAAATTCAATATTAAAAAGTGAGATATCATTTAATTTAGGAGAAGTAATTTTAAATCTATGTAATGAAGGAAAAACATTAGTTCAATTTTTAATGTTAAATTTTGATGGTACTCATCAAATTTTTGAAGATAAAAGTTCAGAAACTCATATAAATGTAAGAAATATAAGAATGAGAAATATTGAAAGTGGAGGAAATGAATTAATACTTTCTCCTTTATTTATTGATAGAACTGGAGAATTAGAAGATAAAATTAATATTATTACTTTTACTAAAAAAGATTCTTATATTAAATTAGAAACTGATTCTTTATGGTATGTTTTAGATTATTTAGAATTTAGTGTTAGACCAATTAGTATTAATATATCAAAAAATCAAATTATGTTTATTTTAAATTTTTTCTTTGGTATTAAAAAAATGAAGAAGATGAAAAAAAAAAAAAAAATGAAAAAAAAGAAGTACCAATTTATTTTAAACATTTTCAAATAAATGAAACTGAAGTTTTATTAAATTTTGAATATGGAGAAGGGCATCCTTTAAATATTCCAAGAACTAAATTAAAATTTGGTAAATTTGATAAACAAGAAAAATTTTATTCAATGGGAAGTTTAATTGATAGATTTATTTCTCATTCAAAAAAACAATGTATTACAAATGTTGGTCAAATAATTTCTGGTTTGTTTTCTTCTACAGATTATTCACCATATGCAAAAAAGAAAAAAAAAGAAATGGCTGATGAAACACAAAGAAAATTACTTTTTGGTGATTAAAATTATATAAAAAAATAGTTTATTTATATTAATTCAATATTATATATTAAATTTTAAAACATCCCTGTTTTTTTATATTAAATTTCCCTTAACTAATAATATATTATCATCAAATAATAAATTTATATTATCATTTCTTTTTCAAATTTTATACCTAAATAAAAATAAAGATAAAGATAAAAATAAAAATAAAAAAGATAACTTATCATTATTTATAATTCAATATTTATATGATAAGTTATAAATTAAAATGTAATCCATCTCAAATTTAATTGAGACATAATAAGATTTTTTATAATCTTTTTTGACAAATAAAATTTAATATCTTCTTTTTCTAATTCTTTTATTTGAATGTATTCTTTCATCATCAGATTCACTATCACTTTCACTTTCTTCATTAATTCTTTGATTTCTTTTAGAATATTTTTTTTTAATACTTTTTCTTTTATTTATATTTATTTTTTTAATAATAAAATCAGAGTCATTATGAGATTTTCTAGAAGTAGAAATTTTAGTTCGACTACTTGATTTTCTTGAATTATGTCTATCTGTAAGGGAATTTTTTGAATGACTTCTTCTGTTTTTTTTCTCTTTAATTGAATTATCTTTACTTGAGTCTTTTGTATTTTCATTTGCTATTATATAATCTGGTATTGGTTTTCTATATATTTTTTCCCCTGTTATTTCTTCATATTGTTTTATTTTTTCTTCTCTTTCTTTTCCTATTTCAGCTCTTTCAATTTTAAGTATCATAATTTGAGATTCAATTTTTTCTCTCATTGTTGCACAACCCATAAATATTCTTAATTATTATTAATGATTATCATAATAATAACAAAAATGAAAAAAAAATATTAAAACAAAACATTAAAATAATAATAAATTTATAAAATAAAATACATTTTAAAATTAATTGAACACTTTAAGAATTTTGAATAATTAAAAAAATCCAAAAATTTATAATTATGGTCTATTTTATTCAGAAAAATAAATAATCTTTATCATATAAATATTAGATTAAAAAAAGGGAATAATAAATTAAAATATCATGGGAAATCAATTTGATTTAGATAACTTAAATATTGTAGTTGACAAGAGTGGAAAACACAAAATAATGTTAATTAGAAAAGACTCAATTATTGAAAAAGTAGGAGATAAATATGAAGATTTCGAACAAATAAAAAAATTAGGAAATGGTTGTTTCGGTGAAGTATGGTTAGTAAAATCAAAACTAAATGGTAAAGAATATGCAATGAAAAAATTAGATTTATCAAAAAAAGGAGGTGAAGAAGAGAAAAAAAAAACTAGAAAAGAAATAGAAATATTAAAAACAGTTCATCATCCCAATATAGTAAAATTTTATACTTCATTTGAAAAAGAACACATGACATATATTGTAATAGAATATGTTGCAGGTAAAACATTAGAACAAATAATTCAAGAATCTAAAGCTAAAAATGAACACATTCCAGAAAAAATATTATGGAAAATAATGATAGAATTATTATCAGGTTTAGCATATTTACATGATGAAGTAAAAATAATCCATAGAGATATTAAACCAGATAATATTTTAGTAACAGAAAATAATCATGTTAAAATAACAGATTTTGGTATTTCTGCAATTAATAGAGATGATATAAATGATACAGTTCGTTTTCATAATAGTGCAATGGGTCCTATATTATTTATGGCTCCTGAAATTGGAAAAGAAGAAACTTATAGTTTTAAAGTTGATGTTTGGATGCTTGGTTTAACTTTTTATAAATTAATGGCTTGGGGTATACCTTATGGAATATTAGCTTTTCCACCTTTCTTTCATCAAAGAATTAAAATACCTAATCCTCCACCTTTACCAGATTGTTATAGTGATGAATTAAAAAATGTTGTTTTAGAAATGAATGATGATGATCCTGAAAAAAGACCAACTTCAAAACAAGCTTTAGATGTTATTACTGATATTTATAAGAAAAAATATATTAAATATTCTGCTATTAGTTCCCTTTGTAAAATTTTAGGTAAATGTAAATTATTTTATAATTATATTATTGATGAAGGTGGAAAAAAAAAAGATGATAGTTTAATATTATATCAATTTTATCTTATTTTTCAAAAAATAAAAAATAATTCAAGTGAAGATGAATTTAATAATCAAATAAAAGAATTTAGAATGTTACTTGGAGCAAATAAAAGAAGATTTATGGGATTTGGTGAAGTTTCAACAACATTATTAATTCATTATATAATTCCTCAAATGCATGAAGAATTATGTAAAAATAAAGATAAACAATTAAATTATTTTAATTCTGAATCACTTGAAGATAGTTCTTCTACAGTTGATCATACTAATAAAAGTAATTATTTTAAAAATGCAATAAAAGAATTTGATGAAAATTATAAATGTCAAATTGCAAAACAATTTTATGGTATTTCTAATATTACAGAAACTTGTGAAACTTGTAATAAACCAAGATTCTTTTTAAAAGATTTTTTCCTTATGGTTTTTCCTTTAAAAAGAGCATCTGCTCATTTTGATAATTCAAAAAATTTAACTTTGGCTCAATTATTAGAACATTTTCAAAAAAAAAGAAATTTTGTTCCTGGATTGTGTCCAATTTGTAAAAAGAAAGAACCTTATGTTAGACAAATTAAAATTGAAAAACCTCCTAAAATTTTTATATGTTCTATTGATAGAGAAGAAAGTGAAAATGATATTGTTATTGATATTCCTGAACAATTTGATATTTCTAAATTTTTATGTTCAGGAAAAAAAGTTTTTAATTTAGTTGGTGTTATATATAAATTATTTGAAAAAGGTGAATCTTTTTATTCTTGTATTGTTAAAGAAAATAATCAATATTTTTATTATAATGAAGGTAAGAAACAAAAATGTAATTTTAATGATATAAAAAGTAAAGGAATTGCTAAGATTATAATATATCAAGAATAAAGAAAAATAATAAAATAATAAATAAAAATATTATTTTTTATTCTTAAAAAAAAAATAAAAACATTTTTTTTTTTTAATTACCTTATTTAGTAAATATTATTTAACCAATTAAAACGTAAATTATAAACCTTTTTTTTTAAAATTTATATATTATTCAACCAAAAAAACAATTTCTAATTTTTATAAAAAGAATTAAAAAAAATTCTTTTTGTTTTCAAATATATAAACTATAAATTATTTTTAAATATTATCTTACTTTATATATACAACAAAAAATAATTTAATAATCATTATATTTTGATATTTTAATGTCCTTGACTTTTAATTAATTTCATTTTATTCTTAATTAAATTTTTTGCTAATAAATATTTATGATATGAAGGATTTATTTTTTGACATTGATGATGTAACAAATCTCTATGTTTAAGACAAAAAATAAGTTTGCAATTTTTACAACTATAATCTCTTCCTTCATGTATAGGGAAAGAATTTTTGCAAAAATCGCATATTTTATATGAATAAGAATTATTAATTTCATTTAAAAGTATTGAATAATCAAATTGAGAAATAATATCAATTGATTTTTTAAAAGCTTCAGTCTGAATTAAAATTGGTTGAGGACGAGAATTTTTTGTAATGATTTCATTTATTTCATTATTTACTTGTTCTTGTGAAACTGATGACATTATTTATATTATATAAAATTCCTAAAAATAATTAATTTTTATATTATTAAAAAAAATTACAAAAAAATAATTTTAACATAAATAAATATAACGTAATTTAAATATAATCTTGATAAAAAAAAAATTAATAAAATTACTTTTGACAACATTTTTTTTTTTTATTATCATTATCATCATTTCCCAAATTAATATTTCCATTATCATTTTCTCCTTTTTTAATTCCACAAGCTTCATTATTAAGATCATAAAATCCTTTTTCAATTTTTTGATTAATATCTCTACAACTATTAGTAAAAACTTCATTAATTCCATTTCCATTTTTAGCAGAAGTTTCAAAAAATAACATATCATTATCTTCACTTAATTTTTTTCCTTCATCAAATGAAACAACTCTTTCATTTTCTAAATCAATTTTATTTCCTACTAAAACTAATAAAATTTCTTTTGGTGTTTGACTTTTAACTTCATCAATCCATTCTTGAACATTTTCAAAAGAAATTCTATTTGTAATATCATATACAACTAATGCACAAACTGAATTTTTATAATATGCTCTTGTTATACTTCTAAAATTTTCTTGTCCTGCTGTATCCCATATTTGAATTCTAAATGTTTTTCCTTCTAATGTTAAATTTTTAGCTCCAAATTCTACTCCAATTGTTGCTTGGTATTCATTTGTAAATTTATTGTGAGCATATTTTAATAAAATATTACTTTTACCTACTGATGGATCTCCTATTATTATATATTTTAAGAGGTAATTAAATGTCACACCTGACATTTTATTATTTTTTTTTTATTTTTTAATTTTTTTTTAAATAAAATTCATTTTTTTATTTTTTTGTATCATTTTTTTAAAAATGGTTCTTTACTTAATTGGTTTAGGACTATCAGATGAGAAAAATATAACAATTCGTGGATTAGAATATATAAAAGAATCAGATTATGTTTATATGGAATATTATACATCAATATTAACAGTAGATAAAACAATTTTAGAAAAATATTATAATAAAGAAATAATATTAGCAGATAGAGAAATGATAGAATCTAATTTTGATAAAGAAATATTAGAAAAAGCAAAAACAAAGAAAGTTTCCTTATTAGTTGTAGGTGATCCATTTAGTGCAACTACACATATGGATTTATATTTAAGATGTATTAATGAAGGAGTAAAAGTTGAAACAGTTCATAATGCTTCAATTTTAAATTCAATTGGTATTACTGGATTATCTTTATATAGATTTGGAGAAACTGTTTCTATTCCTTTTTTTACTGAAAAATGGAGACCTTATTCTTTTTATGATAAAATTTGTGTTAATTATAATAATGATTTTCATACTCTTGTTCTTTTAGATATTAAAGTTAAAGAAATTTCAGAAGAGAATTTAATTAAAGGTAAAAAAATTTATGAAAAACCAAGATTTATGAGTGTTAATGTTGGACTTGAAGAATTGTTAGAAGCTAGTAAAAATTGTGAAAGGGATGATTATAGAAATTTAATTAATGAGAATAGTCTTTGTTATGGTGTTGCTAGAATTGGTTCTGATAATCAAATTATTAAAGCTGGGAAAATTAAAGATATTATTAAAATTGATTTTGGAAATCCACTTCATTCAATTGTAATTTGTGGGAAAACTTTATTTAATATTGAAAAAGAAGTTTTTGATTTTTATCTTAAAAAATCATAATAAGATATTTTCAATATTTTAATATTATTTTATAATAAAAAAAAATTAAAAAAAAAAATTAAAAAATATAAATTTATTTTTGTAAAATAATGTAATTATAAGTAAATTAAATAATATATACATTAAAATATAAACAAAAAAATTTTAAAGATTAAATGGGTTGTGGGAGATCATCAATAAAAAAAAAAGTAATATTTTTAATAGGGAAACCAGGAAGTGGTCAAAAAACACAAGCAATAAATTTAAAAAAAAAAATAGGAAGTTGTGATATAATTCAAGTAGAATCTTTAATAAGATATGAAATGTTAATTAAATCAAGTATGAAATTAGATCAAATAAATGAAGATAAATTAGTACCAAGTAATGAATTAGTTGAAATATTAAATGAAAAAATAAAATATCTTCCATCTGAATATATTATTGTTGAAGCTTTTCCTAAAAATGAAAATAATGTTCAAGAATGGAAAAATATTATTGGTAAAAAAATTTTAATTCATTCTCTTATTTATCTTAAAATTGATGATAAAGATAATGATAAAATATTTGAAAGAGAAAAAGATAAAATTGATTCAATGGGGGAATTTTATGTTGAAAAAAGATTAAAAACTTTTAATGAACATACTTTACAAATTATACAGGCTTTAAGAAAAGATATTAATGTTATTGATATTCATGGGGAAAAAAATGAAAATGATGTTAGTGAAGAAATTTGGAAAAAATTTAAAGAATTAAATAAAATTGGTGTCTTTCATCATTTAAATTAAAAAAGTATTGGTTATTATTTATTTATATTATTTTTATTTATTGGTAATATTTAAGAAATATATTAAAATTTTTTTCTATTAAATTATAATTTAAATGCTTTTTATTATTTTTTAATGAATGCTAATTAAATAATAAAAATAATAAAAAGTTTAAATTCATATTTTATAATTTTAACTTTTAATTGATATCAAAATATATAATTAAAAATATTTTTTAAATAA
>JAEEGK010018852.1_pt1 | contig 14872 bp, 8 predicted proteins | sample 8958771 | NCBI WGS metagenome assembly JAEEGK01 (sample SAMN16246547, study PRJNA631951) | gut metagenome | biome: gut microbiome; feature: rumen; material: SC-attached | host: Bos | place: Iran: Karaj | collected 2018-10 | reverse complement strand
GTCATCAAGATTACTTGCTCTGATTATCGTATCGTCTTTGATACCAGCTCCTACATTGTCTTCGCGGAATATTAATATTTAGTATTAATAAATCAAACAATTATAAAAGCTCACATTATGAACTAGTCAACGAAAAGTAGACAGTTCAAAAAAGCATCAATACCCCATGTCAAATTTATACTGATGTGGGGTTTTGTATTTAAGACAATACATCGGACGTTCGAAATTGTAGTAATCAATATATTTTCTTATCAAAGATAAGACATCATCACATTTCTTTAAATTGAAATCGATGAATAGTTCGTCTTTAATCCACCCATTAAGAGATTCATCTATTGGATTGTCTGTTGGAGTTCCTGCTCGAGACATCGAATGAATAATGTTATTATTAGTTAGAAGCTTGTTAAAGGCTTCAGAAGAATAAACCGCGCCTTGATCTGTATGCAAAGTAGATGAGCCAGTTTGTTCTTTTTCTTTTATAAGCCCTATAACTTGTTCTAATCCTTCAAAATATGGTCTTGCTTCTCCTCGTCTATTTGTTAATCCAAATCCCACAATTTCTCGATTGAATGTATCAAAATACAATGTGAGTTCATAATATATTCCTTTGGAATAAAAACTTGTCATATCTGACACTATGATTTCTAATGGCTTTGATGCATTCCAATTATTCCATATGAGATTGTTATAGATGTAACTACTTTCTCCAGGTTTCTTCCATTTATAATGCTTTGATTCACACATAATCCCTGCATATTTTCTACATCGATATATGTATTCTGGAGACATGATCACACCATATTTTCTTTTTAGAAACGCCGCCAACCAACGATATCCATGAGCTTTATGCTTTAACGATTCTTCTTTAATAAATTCAACATCTTTCATCCTTTGTATATGCCTTGTTGATGGATGTGCTTTTCGATATTTCCATTTGTAATAGCCACTTCTATTTACATCCATGACATTACAAAGTAATGAAACAGGATATTGTTTAGATAATTCTTCTAAGACTTCGTATTCAAGTCTTTGATAGTAACGTATTCCTTTTTTGAACCAACTCCTTTCACTTGGTATCCTTTTTTTAATCGGGCTACCTCAACCTTTAATTTTAAATTTTCTAACTCAAGTTCTTCTTCTCTCGTCTTGGCTTTCTTTTTCTGCAAGCCACCATAGGGATTGCCTTTTCTTGAACATTTAGTTTTACCTGTTTGGCTTTTCAAACCATCAATACCAGACTCTCGGTAATATCTAAGCCAATAGCAAAACAAAGAATAACTAATATCGTACTTAGCCGCAGTTTTTCTGCCAGAATGATTCTTGTCTTGAAGATATTCCAACACTATTTGTTCTTTTTCTTCTGGAGTTCTCATCATATTTTTCTTTTTAGTCCTCATTTAATTACCTCCTCTTTTAAGAATAGCAAAAGAAAAAAGTGGATGGATCTTTTTATCCTTGTCCACTTTTATACTAGCAGTTCATAATGCCCTTTTCTTTTCTAATATTTCATTCAAAATGTTTACTAATGTTTACGAAACGCGCGATAATAATATAGTAGTCGTTTGTATTCATAATGAAACAAACATCATAAAAATAATAAGAAAGGGTATTTTTTCATGAGAAAAAAAGTATTGTTTCCTGCTCTATTGTTAGGTTTAACAGCACCTTTATGTTTTTCACAACAATTTAGTGGCGTGTCCGCTGAATTTATTGGTGATTATTCAAAAAGCGCTGAAAAAAGCGACTATATTAAAGCGGGTTCAGCATTGAATGAACAAATCTGTGATGAAGGTTTCGTTCTTCTCAAAAACAAAGACAATTTCTTGCCTATGGCTGGTCAAGGCCAAAAAGTATCATTAGTAGGTAAGAGTTCTGGCAACCTCGTTAGAGGTGGTGGTGGTTCTGGTTCTGGTTCCGTTAAAGATGAAGAAAACTGGCAACTAGTCCGCGATTCTGGCGGTAATGAGACAATTAAAGGATCCCTCGAAGAAGCTGGCTTCCAAGTCAATATGGACATCCAAGCATTCTATGGTAAGTGGTCAAGTGGTGGCTGGGGTGGTTTATCTTACTCCAATGACTCTAGATCTGGATCTGGTAGAACAAATGGTAATGATGGTTGGAAAGGTAACTCCGAAGTTACTATTGGTGAAACACCAATCTCTAGTTATTCCGCTGAATTATTAGCGACACTTGATGAATATAATGATGCCGCTATTCAAGTCATTTCCCGTGAAGGCAGTGAAGGCTGCGACGTTAAAACATGTAACGCTCACGATAGTAAGAAAACAAATTCAAGCGCGGAAAAGGTTAGTGATAGACACGCTCTTCAATTATCTGAAAATGAAGAAGCTTTATTCGAAGAGCTTAAAAAACACACTGATAACATCATTATCGTTGTCAACTCTGGTAACATCTTCCAATGTGACAAATTTGAAAATGATGATGCTGTTAAAGCCATCCTTTGGATTGGTAATCCAGGCGCTGTTGGTGCTAAATCAGTCGGCAAGATCTTAACTGGCCAAGTCAACCCATCTGGTCGTACAGTCGATACATGGGCTCGTGATTTCACTAAAGACCCAACATTCCAAAACTTCTCCGATAACTCACAAACAAATGAAGTAGTGTCCACAAACGGCAAGACATATTATGCTCCACAAGATACATTGTTTGCCGCTGATGGTGCGCCAATGCTCAGCTATGGTACTGATAAGAATTATAAAGAACATAGTGCGCCAAGATGGGATACCGCTCGTGGTGGTGAAGAATTCAAAGTCGTCTCTGGTGGTTTAAATGGTGTTAAACCTGCTTCCTATTTAGCGTATGAAGAAGGTATCTATGCTGACTATCGTTATTACGAAACAAGATACGCTGATATGGCTAAAGGCAATAAAGGCGAAGCCGATACTTGGTATGGTGGTGAAGAAGGTGTCATCTATCCATTCGGTTATGGCTTAAGCTACACCTCATTCAAACAAGAAATCGTTTCCTCAAACGTTAAAGGAAAGACACTTAAAGAGGGTATCTATGATATCGAAGTGAAAGTTAAAGTTAAAAACACTGGTAATGTCGCTGGTAAAAATGTTGTCCAATTGTATTGGAAAGCACCATATACCAAAGGCGGTATTGAAAAAGCTGATCGTGTTTTATGTGCTTTCGCTAAAACAAAACTATTAAATAAAGGCGAATCAGAAACATTAACACTTAAGATTAATACTCAAGATTTCGCTAACTATGACTTCGCTGATAAAAACGGTAACGGCTTCAAAGGCTATGAACTCGATGGTGGTGATTATTACATCACTCTCAATAAAAACGCTCATGAAGAATTAGGTTCCGTTAAATTCTCCGTGGTCAAAGAAGGTATCAAATACGATAAAGACCGTTATACAGGTCATGAAGTTAAAAATAGATTCACTGATAGAGGCTTCTATAGCTGTTTACCAGGTGAAAATGATTTCGACTTCGAACAATATTCTCGTGAAGATATGGCTAACGTTCCAACTCATCCAACATATGAAGATAGAAAAGTTAAAGCCGGTAGCCGTTATGAAGAATACTTAACTCATGAATTCAGAATGGAAGACTTAGAAAATGAAAATAAAGGTCTCTACATTCCTGAAGAAGTCTTGAAGACTAAAGCCGACATTGAAGCTTTAGGTTGGACACAACCTGCTACCGCTCCAAGTCAAGCAGATAGTATTCAATTCCAAGATTTAGTCGGTCTTGATATTAATGATCCACTTTGGGAACAAGCAATGAATCAAATGACATATAACGAAATGATTGGCTTCTCCTATGGTGGTGGTCAACATAACCAAGCCATCAGTAGAATGGGCAAACCAGCTACTGGTGATAGTGATGGTCCTTCTCAATTCCAAATCATTTGGTGGGCAGGCGCTCCAATCGTTGCCGCGACATACAACGTTGATTTAGCTAAGAGACAAGGCGAAATGGTCGGTATGGAAGCCCATATTAATGGTACATATGGTTGGGCTGGTCCAGCGGTCAACTTACATCGTTCTCCATTTGGTGGTAGAAACTTCGAATATTATTCAGCCGATCCATTCTTAATGGGTAAAATCGCTGGTAGAGTCGTGGCTGGTGCTACTGATTTAGGTTTATATTGCTTCTTCAAACACTTTGCTGTTAATGATCAAGAAAAGAACCGTGAAGGTGTTTCTGCATTCTTAACAGAACAAGCTTTACGTGAAATTTACCTCAAACCATTCCAAATGGTTGTTCAAGAAGGTAAATCCATGGCTATCATGTCTTCCTATAACCGTTTAGGTTTAATGGAAACCGCTGCTTCTTATCCATTATTAACAGAAGTCTTACGTGATGAATGGGGCTTCAAAGGTCACATCATTTCCGATATGACACATAGTGGTAACGGTAGTGTTAACAATTACTGCTACGAAAACATCAATGACCGTATCTTAGCGGGTTGTAACCAACAATTAGATAGTAATGGTTTTAGAGATGATATCGAATGTAAATGGGATAGCAGTGCTTTTGATGGTAAAGGCGCTCCAGTATTCACAAAGAAAGATGGCACAAAAGTTGAATCCTATACCTGGTGGTATATGCTCAGAAAGAACGTTAAGGAAACAATGTGGACATGTGCTAACTGTGGTGTGATGTCTAAAGTTTGTGTTAAAGAAGCACACTTAACATTCAAAGATGTCGTCAACAACCGTTATGAAGGTGCTGTTGGTGCTAATATCAACATTAAAGTCGAATTACCAAACGAATTAAAAGCCGGTGGTCAATACAATGAAAAGACTATTAACTCTGTTGAAATGGTCATCGATCCAGTCACTCCATTGCCAGCGGGCTTATCATTCGATGGTAATACAATCTCTGGTACACCAGAACGCAGTTCTAACTGGTTCATTCGTGTCTTGGTTAAGTTATCACTTGATGGTGATGATGAACCAACAACATTAGGTTCAAGCTTAGAACTCTTTGTTCCAGAAATTCAATCAACACAATTACCTGCTAAGAAAGGTTGCTTCGGTTCATTAGAAGCCACAATGATGAGCGTTATGGCCTTTGCCATCGCTGGTGTTGCTCTACTCTTAGTCACTAAGAAAAGAAGAGAAAACGCCTAATTGTTAAATTAAACAATTAAGACCCTCAAAGCGAGGGTCTTTTTTGTTGAAAAAATATTGATAAAATCTTAATAAATTTTATTTCTGTAAGAATACCTAATCAAATAATAATCCTGCCCGCATATAATAATTGTCATATAAAAAACAGGTCCTTCAATTTATATTGAATATACTAATGCATTATGGATTCTAGAAAATAATGATTTAAAAATCCGGTTTTGCACTCGCGTTGAGGCAAAATTAATAATGCAAATTTACTTTGAAAGGAAAAACATATGAAGAAAAAAGTTTTAATCCCAGTTTTTCTTGCCGCGATTGCTTTACCTGTGTGTTTAAACAAAGGTGCTTCTTCTGTTAACGCTGATTATATTGGCGAATTTGGTATTGGCCAAAGTAAAGACAGAACAGCATACATTGAACACGCTTCAGCAGTTCAAGATCAATTAGCGGAAGAAGGTTTCGTCTTACTCAAAAACAAAGACAACTACCTCCCAAGAGATACTCAGGGCATGAAAGTCAGCCTTGCCGGTAAGAGTTCAGTTAACCTTGCCAGAGGTGGTGCTGGTTCCGGTGCTGGTAACGTCTCTAACGGCGTTGCTGATTATCAATTAATGGAAAGTGCTGAAGGTCACGTCAAAGGTGCTCTTACTGAAGTAGGCATGGACCTAAACCAAACACTCATTGATTTCTATGGAAGTTGGTCCTACAACTCACAAAGACAAACTGTTACATTTAACAACAACAGCAAGTCTGGTTCTGGTAGAAGCAATGGTAACGATGGTTGGAAAGGTAATTCCGAAGTCGTTATCGGTGAAACACCTCTTTCATCCTATACTGATGACATTCTCGCCAGTTTAGATGAATACAATGATGCCGCTATTCAAGTCATCACTCGTGAAGGTTCTGAAGGTTGTGACGTTAAAACATGTAACGCTCACGACACCAAGAAAACAAACTCCAGTGCTGAAAAGGTTTCTGATAGACACGCTCTTCAATTATCCGAAAACGAAGAAGCCTTATTAGAAGAATTAGGCAAACACACCGACAACATTATTGTCCTTATTAACTCCAGTAACATCTTTGAATGTGAACAATTACAAAATAATGACAAAGTTAAAGCCATCATTTGGGTTGGTAACCCAGGTGACCGTGGTATCCGTGCTGTTGGTCGTATTATCAATGGTCAAGTCAACCCATCTGGTCGTACAGTCGATACATGGGCACGTGACTTCAGAGAAGATCCAACATTCCAAAACTTCTCCGATAACTCCCAAACAAACGAAGTTACATTATCCAATGGTAAAACATACTATGCTCCACAAGACACAATGTTTGCCGCTGATGGTGCTCCAATGCTCAGTTATGGTACCGATAAGAACTATAAACAACACAGCGCACCAAGATGGGACACCGCTCGTGGTGGTGAAGAAGCAAAAGTCGTCTCTGGTGGTATCAATGGTGTTAAACCAGCCGCTTACGTTTCCTACGAAGAAGGCATTTATTTCGACTACCGTTACTATGAAACAAAATATGCCGATATGGCAAAAGCTGATCAAGCTGCAGCCGATAATTGGTATAACGGTAACAAAGGTGTTCTCTATCCATTCGGTTATGGCTTAAGCTATACATCATTCGAACAAAAGATTGTTAAAACAAATATTAAGAAAGGTGGCACTGTTGGTGAAAACAATAAAGTCGTCGCCTTAACAGTCGAAGTTAAGAATACTGGTAGCATCGCTGGCAAAGAAGCTGTCCAATTATACTTCAAAGCTCCTTATACCGCTGGTGGTATCGAAAAAGCCGACCACGTCTTATGTGCATTCGGTAAAACTGGTCTCATTCAACCAGGTAAAACTGAAAAAGTCGAATTATCATTCTACTTACAAGATGTTGCTAACTACGACTTCACAGATGCTAACAAGAATGGTTTCGCTGGTTATGAATTAGAAAAAGGTGATTATGAACTCTTACTCGGTAAGAACGCTCATGAAAACTTTGAATCATTCAACTTCAAGATTGCTAATGATATTAAATATGAAAACGATCGTTTCTCTGGTCACAAAGTTGAAAACCGTTTCACAAACAATGGTTTCTATGATTCCATGCCAGGTGAAAATGATATCGAATTCACACAAATGAGCCGTGCTGACTTTGATGGCACATTCCCAACTCACCCAACATTTGAAGATAGAACAGTTAAGGCTAACAGCCGCTTCGAAGAATTCTTAACATATAAGTTCTCATTAGAAGATTTCGAAAACGGTAATAACGAATACATTCCAGCCGCTGCTCGTAAAGATGCTTCTGTTGCCGCTAACTGGGAACAAGGTTCAACTGCTACAAGTCACAAACTTAAAGAATTACTCGATGTCCCACTAGATGATCCAATTTGGGAAGAAGTCGTTAACCAAATGTCTTGGAACGATATGCTCAAGATCGTTGAAACTAACCAAATGTCCTCTAAACAAATTGATAGCGTTGGTAAAGGTGGTTTCTCTGAAGGTGACGGTCCACAAAAATTCAACATTATGTGGTGGGTCTCTTCTCCAATTATTGCCGCTACATTCAACCAAGATTTAGCTCATAAACAAGGTGAATGTGTTGGTATGGAATCTCACATCTCTGGTAAATCCGGTTGGTGGGGTCCAGCTGTTAATACTCACCGTTCTCCATTCGGTGGTAGAAACTTCGAATACTATGCCGCTGACCCATTCTTAATGGGCCGTATGGCTGCTCAAGTCGTCGGTGCCGCTACAGATAGAGGCGTCTACGCTTACTTCAAACACTTTGCTGTCAACGATCAAGAAAAGAACCGTGAATCCGGTATCTCCTTCTTAACAGAACAAGCATTACGTGAAATTTACTTAAAGTCCTTCCAAATGGTCTTTGAAGAAGGCAAATCAATGGGTGTCATGGGCTCCTACAACCGTATGGGCTTAATGGAAACCGCTGCTAACTACAAATTATTAACAGAAGTTCTCCGTGGTGAATGGGGCTTCAAGGGTTCTGTCTTATCCGATATGACCCACAGTGGTAATGGTAGTGTTGATAACGATTGCTACGAATGTGTTACAAACCGTGTCTTAGCTGGTTGTAACGCTCAATTAGACTCTGGTGGCTTCTCTGGTCACTCCCAAGCTAAATGGGATAGCACATTAAAAGCCCCTGTTTATACAAACAAAGCCGGTGAAAAAGTTATTTCTTACTCCTACTGGTATGCTGTCAGACAATGTTCCAAAGAACACTTATACATGTCTGCTAACTGTACAGCCACAAATAGAGTAATGGTTCCAGTCGTTGGCGAAGAATATAAGACTGTCGAAGCTCGTAAAGACTTTACTTATGACGTCGCCATCGAAGGTGCTGCTGAAATCAAACTCAACCACCGTGTTGATACACCAGAAGGTCTCACCATTGAAGGTGGTAGAATCACTGGTAAAGTTGCCCTCGAAGGTGTCTATCACTTAGACTTCGTTGGCTATGATGCTGATGGCAAAGCCGTTGGCGCATTCAAATTAATCCTTACCGCTTCTACCAACGGCTTTGATGCCGGTGCCTCTGCTAAGAAAGGCTGCTTCGGCGATATCGCTGCTTGCAGTGCAATCATTAGCTTAGTCGCAATTGCTGGTGCAGGTTTATTACTTGTCTCCTTACGCAAAAAAAGAAGAGCATAATTCTTAAAATAAGCTCTAACTAAAAAGCATGACTGCTAGGGCCCGCGTGGTCCTAGCAGTTTAATGCATATTAATGCATATACATTACACGCACATAGTGGTATGCTATAAATACTAATTAAAATCGTTAATAAAGCATCATCTTAAATCGTTCCGTATTAAGATGGCGCTTGATTATATACCCCTAGAAAGGAGAACGTTGTTCGGCAGTGAATCCTAGGGTTAACCGAATAACAAACTATTAATTTATGAAAAATAAAACACTCTTTATTGGTTTAGCGATTGCTACTCTCACACTTGCCGGTTGTGGCAATGGTGGCAATTCAAAATCTTCCGGACCAAAGCCTTCATCTTCAGAAGCACCTGCTAAAACATTTGAAGTGAAGATTGATGATGGTAATGAAGTCAAAACCGAACAAATCGAACTCGGTGCTAAGATTACAAAACCAGCCGATCCAGCCGCTCCTGCAGGTCAAGCCTTCTATGGTTGGATGAACGTTAAAAACGGTGGTCAAATTTGGAACTTCGAAGACGACACCCTCGGTGCTGTCATGAGCGAAGTCGAATTAAAACCATTATTCGTTCCAGCTGGCCAAAACGGTCAAGTATTTGAAGCTGAACTTTGCCCAGATGTCTCTGAAAAGATCGGTAAAGATGGCACTCCAGGTATGGATGGTGTTACCTATTCCGGTGGTCAAAAAGGCTTAGGCTTAATCGGTAGAGACTATTATGAAGAAGATGGTTCTCATAACGAATTCGACGCTTCTGGTCTTTATGTTAGAGATACTAGTGGTGTCGCCCGTTATGCTACTCAAGAAGATTTAGCTAACCCAGATGTCGCTCCATCAGTCTTCGGTGGTTTCGTTCACTACAATTATGAAAAAGGCAATACATTAACATGGGAACTCGAAAGTGATGTCGCTGCTGAAAACGTCACCATCTTTATGAGAGTTTCTGGTGAATATGGTCTTACAGAACCTGATCAAATTTTCGAAGGTCAAGGTGAAGATAGAGTTTATGAAGTCTATGATGATGAATCATTCCCAGTCACTGTGAATGGTGAACCACTCAAATATGGTACACAAGTTATCCATAACATCGTTCCAAAGACATTCATCACTTTCCAAGATTTCTTCTTAGGCGCAACCGTCAACTTAGTAGCTGGTAAGAACACCATTCAAATGAAAGTCGATAACAAAGACACCATCAATGGTACAATCGCTTCCACAGCTCCAGTCGTTGACTGCATCAAAGTCTACTCTTCAAGCCAAATCACATGGCCAAACGCTAAAGTTTCTCAAATGGACAAGAGTGACGCATAAAAATAACAATTAATTAAAAGGTAATTATTATGGGTTTTATTAAAAAATTACTAAAGCCTCGCGTTATTGTCTGGGCAGCGACCACATTAGTGCTTACTGCTGTTCTCATTGTCGCAGACTATATGGCGATGAACAAATACGTCAAGTTAATCGAAGCGACTGACTTAGGCGGTGATAAACCAATCTTAGATCCAAATCAAAAAGGTAATGCTTTTGCTCCTGATTTTGCTTCTAAAGATGCTGCATTTAATAATGGTAATGAAGTGGCTAAACAAATTTGTGAAGAAGGTATGATTCTTCTCAAAAATGACAATGCCGCGTTACCACTCGCCAAAGGCGCTAAAGTTACAGTCTTTGGTAGAAACTCAATCGATTTAGTCTATGGTGGTTCAGGCTCCGCCGCTCCAGGTAAGAGTTCAAATCCTGCTTACCAAAAGAAATATGGTTGGAGAAAAACCATCAACGACTCATTAAAAGAAGCTGGCTTCTCTATTAACCCTGAAATGGAGAAATTCTACAGCAAACAAAAAGTTCGTGATCCTGAACCAGGCTTAGAAGATGCTTCTGGTCAACAAAAAGCCGTTGCTACTTTATTCCCAGGTGAAGCTTCATACGATAAGTACACAGATCCTGTTAAACAATCTTATGGTCAATATGGTGATGCAGCGCTTATTGTTGTTTCTCGTATCGCTGGTGAAGGTTGGGACCTCCCAAGACAAGCCTACGATAATGATCAACGTCACTATCTTGAACTAGATAATGCTGAAAGAGCATTAATCAAAGAAGTTGCCGCTTCTGGCAAATTCAAAAAGATTATTCTCTTACTTAACGGTTCTAACTATATCGATTTAGGTTTCTTATATGAAAGAACCAACTCCGCCGAATACAATGAATTCGGTAAATACATCGACGCTGTTATTAATATCGGTAGTCCAGGTGCTAACGGTATTATGGCCTTAGGTGGAATCCTTAATGGTACAGTTAACCCATCCGGTCATACAGTTGACACTGTTTATACAGCCTATCAAAATGACCCAACATGGCAAAACTTCGGTGGCAATAAGTCTTTCCAAAATCCAAATGGCACAGATAACTATACAAGAAACGGCAGTCCTTCCGATTACTATCTTGTCGAATACGAAGAAAATATCTATCTCGGTTATAGATATTATGAAACACGTGGTAAAGTCGAAGGTGAAGATTGGTACAACGCTAATGTCGTTTATCCATTCGGTTATGGCTTAAGCTATACAAAATTCTCTCAAGAAATTACTAACGTTTCTGCTTTAGAAGGTGAAGCCTTAGAATATGGCAAGACCTTCAAAGTTCAAATCGAAGTCAAGAACACAGGCGATGTCGCTGGTAAGCAAGTTGTTCAACTCTATGCTTCCGCTCCATACACCGCTGGTGGTATTGAAAAAGCTCATAAAGTCTTAGTCGGCTTTGCCAAAACAAAAGAATTAAAGAAGAACGAAACAGATACAGTTGAAATCACTGTTAATCCATATGATTTCGCTAGCTTCGATTCTCAAGACAAAAATGGCAATGGCTTTAATGGCTATGAATTAGAAAAAGGCGAATATACCTTCTATGCAGGTACAGACGCTCATAATTCATTCGGTGAATTCAAAAAGAACTTAGCCGCTGATGTGCAAATTGATAAAGATCCAGTTACTGGTTATAAGGTTGAACCATTATTCCCAGAATTAACAGCACACATGAATCCAGCTGAAAGCTTATCCAGAAATAACTTCGCTGGTACATTCCCAAAAGTTATCACTGATACTGAACGCGCTCTTGATGAAGACACATTTGCTAAATTAAAATCTCAAGAATCCACAAACGATGAGACATATGACAAAGTCCCAACAATGGGTGCTGAAGTCAAATATACTCTCAGAGATTTAGCGGGCAAGAAATACGATGACCCAATGTGGGATGAATTCCTCGATCAATTCACATTCGATGAAATGCTCATGTTATTCAACGATGGTTGTTATTCAACAGCTTCCATCACTCGTAAGATGAAAGTCATCAATGAAGAAACACACGAAGAAGAAGAAAAGAACGTTGTTATCGTTCCAAAGACAACTTCTGCGGACGGCCCAACTGGTATCGTTGGCTTCTTAGGTGATCCAAGTATTTATGGTTGCTGCTACTATCAATCAGAATGCTTATTAGCCCAAACATACAACGTTGAATTAGCCGACTTACAAGCTAAGGCTATCGGTAACGAATGTTTAATCGGTAACGAAGCTGGTGGTGGCCTTGCCTACCCAGGCTGGTACGCTCCAGGTGTCAACTTACACCGTTCTCCATTCTCTGGTCGTAATACTGAATACTACTCCGAAGATCCATTCTTAAATGGTAGATTCGCTGGTAGAGTTATTAAAGGTGTTGCTGAAAAAGGTGTCTACGCTAACGTTAAACACTTCGCGGTCAATGACCAAGAAACACACAGATCCACAAAAGGTATTGCTACTTGGGTAGATGAACAAGCAATGCGTGAACTCTATCTCAAAGCATTCGAAATGGCTGTTAAAGAAGGCGAAGCTCATGGCTTAATGACTTCCTTCAACCGTATCGGTACTGAATGGGCTGGTGGTTCTTACCGCTTATGCACAACCGTTCTTAGAAAAGAATGGGGCTTCCAAGGTTCTGTCATTTGTGACTTCCATACAGACTTCTATATGGATAGTAAGCAAATGCTCTACGCTGGTGGTGACTTAAACCTCTGTGCTGATAAGGAAATTAAATTACAAACAAGTGGTAGATATAGTACTCCTTATGTCAAAGCTACTAACGCTAAAGACGCTAACTTAGTGAGAAGAAGTGCTCATAACAACTTATTTGCATTAGCTAACTCCTGTGCGCTTAAGGTTGATGTCATTCGTTATGAAATGGCATGGTGGAAAGTTCTCTTCCGTGTTGTTGAAATCGCCATTCCTGTCGCTTTAGCGGGTTGGGGCTTCGCGGTTATCTTCACTGCTTTACGTAAGAAAGAAAAAGCCGCTGCTGCGGAATAGTTAAAAACTAAACTAAAAAACGGATCTCGATTGTGAGGTCCGTTTTATTTTGCTTTCTTATTTATTCAGTAATGGCTTGTTTCTTTTCTTGAATCTTTTTATCAAAATAACGATATAAGAAGAAGAATGCGATACCGCCTATTACCATTAAGATTGACCAGAACTGAGAAGGAGTTAAGCCTGGAATGAACTGTCCTCTATCATCGTCTCTTACAAATTCAATTAAGAATCTCCAGATGCCATATCCAATTAAATAAACGGTCATATTGTATTTAAATTTAAATTTAAAGTATAAGAGAATCATCACCGCACTTATTATAAATAAGAATATGGCCTCAAATAACTGCGTAGGGACGTGTTTAACGTGTTCCCCAGGGAATTGTACTCCAAACCATAAATCGGTCTCTATACCGCCACAACAGCCTGCACAGAAGCAGCCTAATCTACCGAATGCATGGGCTAATGTGATTGAGATAGGGACAAACATCAATAATTCCCATACACCTTTGTTCATATCTGACTTAAAGATATTGTTTTCTTTTAATCTTGGATTAATCGCATAGACATAGATGAAGTAGATACCTAAGTAAGCAATAACTCCCCCTAATAGGCCGCCTAAGAATGTCATCTTGCCAGTGATTTTGAATCCTTCGCTTGGATTAGCAATAAAATCATAAATAGATTGAGTGAATACTGCGAATAATAAGCCTAATGAAATAGCGAAGAAACCAATGATTAAAATAGTGTCTCTCGCACTAGAGGAATAACCACTTTTTCTCATAGCGATATAGGTAAAAACAAAACAAGCGATTAAGCCCACTAAAAAGCAAATCGCATACATATCAATTTCGATACCAAAGATATTAAAAAGTGGCTCAGGAATCATATTTATGTCTCTCCATATTTATTAAGGTAACAATAATATGGCCAGCAGACAATAGTCCAAAAACAATTGTTAAAATCCAGAAGACGATATCCCATGGATCACCAAAGGCAAAACCAAATTGAGTGAACATACCACCGAAATTAAATAAAGCATGTAAGATTACACAATACCAAACACTACCCATCTTAATTTGAATAACTGCAAACATACAGCCAATTAAGAAAGTATATGTCATTTGCAATAAAACACCTTCAATAGTGGCGCCTATAAATAAGTTGAAAAGATGGAAGGCCGCGAATATCGCAGAAGAAATAAGAACAGAGAATACATAAGGTAATTTAGTCTTTCTCATATACGCAAAGACAAGGTTTAATAAAACCCCTCTAAAGACAAGTTCTTCCACGAGCGCGATAGAAATAACGTGTATAGCGTACAATGCAATATAACCAGACATGGAGAAGGTGACATTACCTGAAAAGACTCCAAACCATGGGAAATTAACAAGGCATGTGATTAAACATGGTAAGCACCATAATAATTTCTTTTTAGTGGTTCTATTTAAAAATAAATATTGTCTATCCCCCATGATATAGATGAGCCAAATGAAAAGCGCACCGATGGATAATTGATAGATAGTTCTACCAAGCATTGAATTAACAATAGGATCGGTAGTGAGAATCTTATCCTGTAATTCAAACAAAACAAAAGTTGTTACCGCTAGCGCGACTAACGCTATGGTTACAAGGTATTTGGAGTATTTGTTCATAATTGCTCCGCTAATTTTTCAGTTGGATCGTCACCAGTTGGGTTAACAATGGAATAACCAATATTAACTAAGTGGTCAGCCACTCTT
>JAEEGK010018845.1_pt1 | contig 14875 bp, 25 predicted proteins | sample 8958771 | NCBI WGS metagenome assembly JAEEGK01 (sample SAMN16246547, study PRJNA631951) | gut metagenome | biome: gut microbiome; feature: rumen; material: SC-attached | host: Bos | place: Iran: Karaj | collected 2018-10 | reverse complement strand
TTTGCGGTGATGTTGATGTCAACGTGTTGCCGCAAGATGTACACGTCGTGAAAATTTCCGCCAAGCACCGCACCAACCTCGACGCACTGTTTGCAAAGATTTCGCAACTCGGTGCGGCGGATTACAATCAGGACGAGGTAATCCTGACCAACGTCCGCCACTACACGATTTTTGCGGAGGCGTTGTCGTCAATCCAACGCGCCGAAACCGCCTTAAATTCAGGACTTTCAGGCGAATTTGTATCGCAAGACATCCGCGACGCCCTGCGCTCATTTGCCGAAATCACCGGCGACGAAATCACGACCGACGAGGTATTGGGGAATATTTTTAAGAACTTTTGCATCGGCAAATAATTTTATTACATTACCCTATAAATAGACTACGATAAAACAATGAATCAACTATAAATATTTAAAAATCAATCATTTGCGCCAAAGATAAGTATTGTATATATCAATCATTATTTGTTTATTTGTGATGCGGTTTTGTTGCGGCAAAAATTAGTGCAACAAAACTGCAACAACAGAGCAACAAATTAAAAATCAACGATATATGGCAAATACTAACGAAACGGTACATCTTAGAAAACGACAGCGAACACACGGCGGATATTCGCTGTACCTCGATATTTACGCCAACGGAAGGCGCAACTATGAATACCTCAAACTCTATCTTGTACCTGAAAACACACGCGCCGACAAAACCAAAAATCAGGAAACAATGCGCCTCGCCGAAGCCGTCAAAGCACAGCGCATCGTCGAAATCCAAAACGGACGATTCGGATTCGACACGCCCAAAATGTCAAAAATAAACCTCTTTGCCTATTGGGACGAGGTGATGGAACGCCGCAAAAAGGCGGATTCCACAGGCAACTATGGTAACTGGTACAGCGCAAAAACTCACCTCTTGAAGTATGCCGGGACTGGCGATGTGAAGATGGCGGACATTGACAAAAAATTCTGCCAAGGATTCAAAGACTATCTCAGGACTACCGAAACAAAATCGGGCAAACCGCTGAGCCAAAATTCACGTAACTCGTATTTCATCAAGTTTCGTGTTTTTATGCAGACAGCATTGGACGAGGGCATCATCAACATCAACCCGTGTGCCGGCATCAAGCCCGACAAACAGAGCGAAGAAAAACGCGAATACCTGACAATCGACGAACTCAAAACACTGTCGCAAACACCGTGCGACAAAGACGTTTTGCGCCGTGCCTTCTTGTTTTCGTGCCTTACAGGGCTGAGGTGGAGCGATGTCAACAAACTCACTTGGAGCGATGTGAGGGAGCAAGACGGATTCAAGCGCATCATATTCCGTCAGAAGAAAACCCAAAATCTTGAATACCTCGACATCAACCCACAGGCAGCCGCACTGATGGGCGACCGCAAAGATGATTCCGTCCGTGTTTTCCGTGGTCTTAAATATTCTATGCAGATGAACATAGAACTTCAACGTTGGTGCTTGACTGCGGGCATCTCTAAGAAAATCACTTTTCACTGCGCCCGTCATACCTTTGCGGTAATGATGCTGACATTAGGCACAGAGATTTACACGGTTCAGAAATTGTTGGGACACCGGGAATTGAAGACCACGCAAATCTACGCCGACATCCTCGACAAGAAGAAACAGGATGCCGTAACTCAAATACCGCAAGTGCTATAACACATCAAAAAAAAGGATGCGGCAAAATCGCCCAAAAGTTTTTTTATTGTCATTTCCATATCTTTGATATACTCTAAGTTGGTTAGCAAAAAAGGGAAACGGCGTTTGTCGTTTCCCTTTTTGTATTCAGTAATGGTGTTGCGCTTACTTGCTGTGGATTGTCTGCAACAAATTGTGGATGTCGTTGTCGAACTTCTCGGCATCCACCACGCCGCCACAATAGGCGTAACGGTAGGCAAGTTCTTTCAATCCTTCCTTGTTGATGAACCAAGTGCGCTGTCCTCCGAAAATGCAGGTGGGGTTGCGAAGCCTTTTTTTGTTGCCTTCGCTTACGTAGTGTGTCATTCGTATCGACGACACCACGCCAAACACTTTGGCTATCTCCTTTGCGTAAAACAGCGGATTGTCGGGAGTGCCGAACACGGTAACAGGACTGCCCATCAATTCTGATTTGCCCAAAATCCTGACTTCGCCTGACTGAATCGGCAGCATCTCCTTGGTCTGTTTCTCCGGATGGTAGTATTTTTCGAGGAGTGTCAGCAAGTGGTCAACGCGGTTGTTGAGGGTGTCTATCAAGTTGTCCTTGAACTCTATTTGACTGTCTTTGAATTGGAGCAAGTCCATCAATGATTCAACATAATCAGAATTGACGTTGTTCCTGACTTCTGACGTGGCGTAAAATCCTTGCTGACGGATTTCTTTCAGAATCTTTTTCACGCCCTTCTTGAACTCTTTGGCTACCGGCTTGCGGCTCTGCATCAGGACTTCATAAAGTCCATACTCGGTTAAGAACCAACATTTTTGTTTGCCGCCAAGGGTGTAAACATTGTTTACTACCTTTTCATCGTTGTCAACTGACTGCAACATCATTCGAGAATTGGTGTGTTCCAACAATTCTGAAACTTCCTTTGCAAGGAATAGCGGCGTTGCTACCGTACCAAATACGGTTAGAGTTTTGCCGAGAAACTCGGTCTTTCTTAGTACCGCGATTGTTGACGTTTTCGCGGTATTTTCTGTAACTTTATTTGACATATTGTTTATAATTTAAGGCAAAAAAAATAAGCGTCTGCCTACCCGCTGTCAATACCAGTTACAAAGGTACGTGCATACCATTACAATACGCACACGGGGGCAAACGCCCAAAATCTTTATGTTGTAACTTTTATTGACACTGCAAAGATAGGGCAAATATTTGAGATTGCAAAATTTATTTTTGATTTTTAATTGTTAAAAAATTTGCAAATCCCGATAATGATTTATATATTTGCGGTTGATAATAGGTTTTCCATACAGCGTAGGTTGTAATACTACAAACGCCAACGTTTTTTGTAGTTCCTATTATAAATCAATGTTCGTTGGATAGGGAACAGGTCTATCTGTAAAATTGATTCCACGCTTGACCTTAGGACAATAACGAACATTTTTTATTTAAAATGTTTGTAACAAGTTGTTAAAGCGTCCGTGTAATAATCTACTACTTTTACAAGCGGACAATTATCCTCCGTGCAACTTCCTGCCACTCATACATTTTCCGTCTTTGTGATAACGACAGACGGTTTTTAGCGTTTCAAATTCAATAGTCATTTCTTTTTCGGTTTTAAATCGTCAAATTTTATCACTTCATCAAAGAACCAGCCTCGGCGCGTGGGTTTTCCGTCCGCCAAACGGCGGTTGATTGTACGGATTGAAATCTTCAAACGCAAAGCACATTCCGCCTTAGTCAAAATAATGGTCTCCAATCCTTTGAAAATTATTAGTTGACAGTTCATAATTCATTATTTTTAGAAGGTAAATATAAGGCAAAAAGTTTTGTCAAAGGGAATTTCGCACAAAACGGAGATTATTTTTAAAAAGAAAAAAAATAAAAAATGCTTTTAAAAAATGTAGGTTTCAACCTACATAACTTTGTAAGTGATTGTATTTCAAAGAATAAGGCTAAAAACAGCGACCTACATAAAAACATACACGATTTTTAAATTATTGATTTTCAAAGAATTATAAATGCCTTTATGTAGGTCTTATGTAGGTTATTTTGTCGGTTGACCTACATAAAACCTACAAACCTACATAGAACCTACATAAAACCTACATAAAAACTACATATATAATATATTATAAATCAATAAGTTAAGTATCAAAAATACCCCTATGTAGGTCGAAAACAGTCTGAAACAAAAATTTTAAAAAAAAATATTATGTTAACTAAAAATGTAATATATTGATTTTGAAGTAGTTACAAAATCAATATTTTTTTTTAATCGGGGAAGACGATTCTTTCCAGCATTTTGTTTTGATTCATACGAGAAGTGTGAATATATTTCATAGTCGTTTTTATATCGCTGTGCATCATATATTGCTGAACCAAATACGGCGCAATGTCGAGTTCCGCCATAAGCGTACCGAAAGTATGCCGGGACAGATGAAATGTAAGGTTTGAAACATCAAACTTCATTATTTGATGTATGATTTTTAAATTGCGGTTTACGCATTGGTCGGTTACAAGGTCGGGGAAAATTGTTTCCCGGAACCGGCTTTCGTATTTCGCAAAAATTTTCAATACCTTGCCGTTAAAAAGACGGTGCAGAGGTATGTTTGCTTTCCATTTTTTGGTCTTCTTTTCCTGAATCCGTAGATATGTTCCGCCGTCATCAGGATTATAAATTATGTTTTCTTTTTTGAGGTTGATTAAGTCTGAAAATCTCAGCCCGGTATAACACCCGGTTAAAAAGAGGTCGCGGTAATAGTCCAAATTTTTATCCACGAAATCAATAGTTTCAAGTTGTTTGAGTTGTGTAAACGTGAGATTTTCACGCGGTTTGCTTACGGCTTTTATGTTTTTGATTCTACGTGTGGCGATTGGTTCAATGATTTTGTCATCGGCACAGGCATTGGTCAATGTTTTAAGCGCACGTAGATATTTGCTTTTGGTTGCGTCAGACAAATCTTTGCGCTTTCTTAAAAGGTGTTCGCGAAAATCGTTTATAAATTTAAGATTTACGGCTTTAAAAGGGATATTAACGCCTTGAAATTTAATAAGTTCGTCAATTACATTACGGTAATAACTATATTGTGAATATCCGTTGTCGCCGATTTCGTAACGTTTTTTAGCCTCTTTTTGGCAGAAGTCAATAAAATTAGCATAGTTTTTTTCTTCGCTGACAATGTTTTCGATAGTGAAAAAATCACCTGTACTTCGCAATTCAATTTCACGATTTTCCCACTTTGATTTGGTATCTTTTAATGCGCGGTTGATTTTTAAGTAGTTTTGGTCTGATTTTCTGACCTCGCATTTTTTATCGTCCCAATCTTTTGGAAAAACGTAAAATTCAGACGAGATATATTTACGGTTGCCGTTGAGAGCAATCGAAAAAGAAATTAATCCTTTGCCCTCTTTATTCAATTTTTTGCTGCGGTTGAATAAAATTTTAATCATTTTTGGAAAATTTTTAGTTATATAATAATAAAAAAATCTATCTTTGTGGTGAGCATTTGGAGAGCAGCCACAAAGAGCATTTTGAGAGCAAAATTAAGGCAGTTTTTTGTTTTTCGCAAATTTTGGAAGTTCCCTTAGGTTAGTAAAAAATCTTTTAACCCACTTAAAATCAGATACATAAAAAAAATAACCGCCCACATGAGCGGTTTTCTTGTCGGAGTGAAGACTTTAAAATTTTTTAATATTAAATATCTTATACTCAACAACTTATAATAACATTCTTTTTATAATGTATCATTATAATATCATATTTTTTGACATTTTTAGGTTTTAGTTGTTAAGTTTTCAAATCCAACGTGTTTCCTGCAAAAATCTTTCAATTCCTGAGGATAGGGTATGTTCCACAAATCGCACAAAAATTTGATTACATCAGGCAGCCGACGGTTCATTTTTTCATCATTACGCAACGGCAACGCTTTTTTCCCTTCCAACGTATTAAACCAAAGTTGCGTCTTCTTTGACCACTCCGATACCAGCAACAACGGAACTCGTAAGTTTTTCCCTAATAGTTTTGCCGATAGTTCATTTAGTATCCTTTTTCTGCGTTCTGATTCAAAAATTTCGTCAGTAATGACGGTTGGCGGCTGAGTTTGAGGCTGCGCTGCCAACTGGATATACTTCCCGCATAATTCAACGGCTTTGCCGACTTCCGACAAACTTATTTGTTTGTTATCGTCCATTTTTACTGTTTTTTAGTCTCCTGTATATAGTTTTCCTATTTCCATATACTCTTTATGGGCATCTGATAATGCACAAAAGAGTTTCCATGCGTTTTTCATTTCGTCAACATTGTAAACCTCAGCACAACGCCTTTTTATTTCTGCGTCGAGTTTGGCTTCAAGTTGTTTTGACTTGATAAGTTTTGCCTGTTTTTCCGCGCTTTTGGTCTTGTCTGCGTAATACGCTTTTTGCGCCGCGCGGGTTTTCGCTACAAGACAGAAAAATGTTATATCGTTCATAATTGCTATTGGTCATTATCCGTCCTCAGCGGGTCGAATGTAAAACGCTTGAAATAATCGTATGTAATTTCTATGTCTCTGATATTTTGTTTCAATTCAAGACATTTTTTTTGCAGATTTTTGTAATTGTCGTCCGCTATTATTATCTTACAGGATTCCAATTCGTCCAACTTCGCTTTGTATTTTTGATATTTCTTTTTACGTTTGTCGTATTCGGGCTTTATGAACGACATTAAATGCCGAATTTCATACTTTTCAAACACCAAAACTTCTCTGTCATTCCAATTTTGCTTTACCATTTTTTACCTCCTTGTTATTGATTAGTTCAGGATTGATTAGTTCAGGGAACATAAACGCACCTATTACAAACAATACTGCTGTATATTCGTCAGGCGGTTCTTTTCCCGTTTTTTCTTTATATTCCGCATTAAAATCGCGGATTTCTTTGAGTATACTTTTCATAAATTTTACAGATTAAACATCATTCCATTCAATTTGTTAATCAAATCCATGAAATTTTCCGCTTCAACGTATTTTGCAACTAAGCATTTGCCGCCGCGAAACACTTTTACGCGGAATTTCGCTTTGTCCGTCCGCGTAAGATAAACAGACGTTATTTCAAACGTTTCAGGGTTTTGAAATTTGAAACGCAAATCACGCAAATATTTTGTCGCGAAAAATACGTCTTTTGCCGGGACTGGTAAGTCCCAGTGTGTTAATAATTTTTCCATTTTGTATCCTCCTTTTTTTTAAAAACTTACTCCTAATTTTTTCTTTAATTCCTGATAGTTCAGGATAATAGATGATGTTGGATTTGTCCAACTGCGCTTGTCGCCAAGGTCATCACCCTCCGAAAGATACCGCACGTCCTTTTTGCAGACAAAATATTCAGAGTGTATAATCTCCTCCGAAATTTCCTGCTGGGACTTCGCACGGTTGCCCGCCTCCTTCGCATACGGAACATAGAGCCGCCCAAGCCGCAACGCCACAAACTCATCGTATAACGTCTTACCGTCGCGGGTGTCGTTCAATAGTTTCAAGTCTTGACCTTTTTTAATCGTACCACGGTCGTAAAGAACCTGAATAATATTCCAAAATTCAAGTGTTACATTTGTCTCTTCCAACAAATTAAACTGCTCTTGAATGTTTTTCGCTGCCATTAAGCCTAATTCTTCCATGAAATCAAGATTTACCATGCGGATTTTCTTTTCGTCCAAAAGAATCATCGCCGGAGCCAAAATGCCCGCCATATTATCAAGGAAACGGGTGTCAATGCCCGGCAGACGATTGAAAAAATACTCAAACAGAGTGTCATACATTCCTTTGAAACGTTCCTCAATTAACTTGCGATATTTTAAGAGTTCCGCACAAATGCAGGACAATCCTCCGCGCTCTATTTCAATAAGTTTTTTGAAAGCCTCGCGCTGCTGTGGCGTTTTACTCGTTTCGTTTGCCTGAACCAAAATCGTCCTCGTGAAAAAAATTTCGTTTTCGGGCAGATAGTTGGATGTCAAAACCAATGACGACTGTACATCAACACTATCAACTTTGTTATCGTTACTGAAACTCGCCTTCTGATAGCCCGCACCGTCGTACATACTTTGCAACATACCTTGAACGTTGCCGACAATGTCGTTGTGGTACTCGTCAAGCCAAACCATTGAGTTAGATTTTTGATTTAACATTCGCGCCATAGATTTGGGCGTGTTTTGGTTGCCTTTTAGAGATACTTCCTTTTGCGGTTTTCCAAAAACAGCCGTTAAGTTACGGATTATTGACGACTTACCCGAACCGCGCACACCTTTGACATACAGAATCGGCATAAACTTCAATTCGTCAAAAAGTATATCACGGAAAATACTTGCTATCATAAAACACGTCGGCAAAATGCAATAATGTTTATGAGCGTCTAAAAGCAACTGAAACCATTTATTGAAAGTCATTTCACTATTTTCAAAATACTGAAAACTATCCGCTACATCGTCTTTTGCTATGCCGCCTGTAATGCTATCAACATACGGCATAAAAAAAGATTTATCGCCGGATTTTACAAGACCAAACTCGTCAGGCTTTAAAACCTCGCCGTCCTTGATGGCAACGTTGGAGAAAAAATAAGCGTGTGCATCGTTGTTCCAACCGAGTTTTTCGACATAAATGCTGTCATCATCGGCGGGCATAGCCTCCAAAATTTCATTCAAAGCCTCGTCCTTGCCTTTGAACATACGTTTTTTCTTATACAGTGCGCTGCGGAACTTTGCCGCCGAAGAAAAATCCTTGTTGGAAAGTTTTATGTACAGCGGTTCGTCAAGTTCCAAATCTTTGTCGTTGCCGATTTGAACAATACGGAAAACCTCGTCTTTACTGTCGTATATTGTGTGCCGGATTATAAACGGAAACTGTGCCACTCTGTACCAATCGTATTTGGTTTTGATGAACGTGCCTTCGTTGCTCATTAAAACATTGTCGGTATGAATGTAGCAGCGTTTTATTTCCTCGCTGATTTCGTCTTCGTTTTCCGTGTCGGTCAGTGAATCAAAAATTGCTTTCGCTATATTCGTACTATTTTTGTCTGCCATTTTTTTACTCCTTTTTTAACAGCAAGTCTGCCAAATCTTCTTTGCCGCTGCCGTTTTCAATAAAATCGTTTACTCTGATTTTTAATTCCGGCATTAACCGCTTGATTTTTTCTGTTTGCTCAGCCCATTTGTAATAACCGTCTTTGTCAGGACAAACGATAACCGCCTTCTGAAACTCTTTCAAAAAATTAAGTCTGTGTGCATTGAAGTTGTTGAGACTCAATGTTGCAATCCAATTATATTTTGGAATAAAATACGCGCCGATTATCGCCGTTTTTTCACTTTCAACAAGAACGATAGACTTTCCGGGATAAAGCGTTATTAAATGCTGTCCGAAGTAACACATTTCAGGCTCAAATTTGCGGTCGCGTTTGAGAAACTGCCACATTGCTTTTATCTTGCCTCGTTCCGTTCCATCGCTGCTGAGAATTTTCGTGCGGTGTCCGTCGGGATTGTACCACATAACTTTGCCACGATGTATGCGGAACTGTTCGTCAATTTGCCAAAAGATTATGCCGCCATCAATGCTGCCGACACAATAATCCCTCAATATGTTTTTTAGTCGATGAACGTCAAGTGCGCAGTATGTTAAAAGATACTTGCAAAGATTGTTGTCAAGTTTATTCGCAATGTAGTTTGCTACATCTTGCCGCGTATAATACACAGGTTCAACCTTTTCAATTTTAATCGGCTCAAAGGCGGAATTGTCGATTTTGCCGGACGGGTAGCGGCTATAACCGCACTCTTTTTTGTGGTCGCAAACACCGTATTCGGGTCCGGCTGGACGGTTTTCGCTGTCAATGTACAGAGAAAAACAGTGCTGCCGTTTGCAGTTTGGACAAGTTGTCCGAGAACTGCGCCCTGCGTATGGTGTCAAGTGGTATTTGTACTTCGTTTTTTCCATTGTTGTAAGTTGTTTTTTTTAAACTACGGACGCGCTGCTCAATTCACGTCCGTAGTCAAAGGTTTGTTTTAAAACAAGTCAAAGAAACTTTTTCCTTTGTTTTCGTTCATAGTCTTAAAAATAATCTCCTGACCCGCTTTTAACGTATCCGTATTTTTACGGACGGCACGGAGTTCGTTTTTAAGACTGTCGCAGTTGCGCAAAACGCTGTCAATCTGCTGTTTCAAACGTTTGTGAGTTTGTTCAAACTCTTCTTTGCTAACAGTTTTTTCTGACACTACGAATGTACCGTACAGATAAAAAACTAATGCTATGCTGATAAGTATTAATAAGCCGTTTTTCATTTCATTACCTCCTTTTTGTGCCGCCGAATACGGCGGCGGACTTTACATTGGTAGCAGGTATTTGTAAAGAGTGTCCGAACTTATAGACCAAGAGTTTCCCCAGTGCAAGGAAAAAGGTGTTGTCTGAAAATCCGCAAATTTCGCGGTATCCAAATACTGGCGGATAAGTGGATTCTTGTGTTCTTCCAAATATTTACGGAATGATACCGTACCTTTTTCGCCGTTATCAAACCAAAACATTATTAAATAACCGTCTAAATATTCGGCTCTTTCTATCTTTACCATACTTTTAAAACAGTGTTAATTGTGATTGAATATTTGTTTTGACCGTTTCCGTGCTGTCTTGCCACCATGCAACGCCGCAAAGGACAAGAACTAAGCACAAAGTAAATATTAAAGCGTTTTTCATTTTGTTTCCTCCTTCATTTTATAACGGTAAGTTATCACTGCTGTTCCAAGTTGTGTGCAATATACATTTGCATCGAGGGGGAGGGGGTACTTCTGCAACAAACCTTTCGCCATTGTAGATTCGTGCAGCACCTCTATTGAAGTAATATTTACTCGCTTCTATTACCTCCTTGTCGTTCTCTGCATAGATTAGTCCATACACATCACCATTGCTAAATTCGATTTTATATTCTTTATTTAATGCGTTTTCCTCGTCGGAGACTTGATTTAAAAACTTGTCAGCCCAAAATCTTAAACCGTCTTTGATGCTTGACTTTTCGTATAAAACTCCTTCGACGTATAAATTATCAAAAATGGTTTTTCTCCCATGTCTGCATTTTTTAAACAAGGCTGAAAAAGATTGCTTTCCGCCATTGGCATTAACAGTCATTTCTTCAATATTCTCGTCTCTAAAACGACTGTACTCCGTCTGCAAATACCAACCTAAGTCAAAGTCAGATTGTTTGACTATACTGATTTCGTGCAGTTCATTTTGCGCAGACATTGTTTTTGTCGTTATTGTAATATCAATTCTTTTCATTTTGTTTCCTCCTCCACTTTAAAACGGTTTGCGAAACCCGGTTTTGAATTGTTTTTGTTTTCTCTTTTGGCTATCTGAAATTGAAGCCTCTTGATTTGCTCGGCGCGTTCCTTTGAAATCTCAATTTTTTCGCCGTCGAAAATCATATAATATTTCTTTGTCATTTTTTTACGTTTTTAATTGTTAAACAAACAGGTTACCTGAGGTCGCCGTACAATGCAAAATTTGCGATTAGTTCGTAGACACGGGTGGCATCTTCCGGCTTGAAGTACATCTTGGCGAAGAACTGCATATTGTTGTAGTTTTCGCGGGTGTAGTAGGTGCCGTTTTTGGCGGCGGCTTGGAACTGGGCGCACTCTTGGGCAAGGCTGCGGGAATCGACTTTGATGTCGAGACGGGGCGCGTCGTGCCGCTTGGGGTTGTAGAAATATTCTGTTACAAATTCAAATGCTGTCATTTTTTTACGTTTTTAATTGTTAAACTTGTCTGAACACAAACCCGATTTTTGCCGCGCTGCGTTCCATTTCCTCACTTCTGACCGTTTCAGGCGTTATGTACACCGCCATAGAACCGCGTTTTATTACATAGCCTTTCGCCCTAAGAATATATCTCCGGCTGATAAGAACTTTGTTTTTGTCTTGGTCAAACTCTTTCGGCAAACGGAAATTTGTTTTTTGTTCCAAACCCAACGACACGCGGCTAATCTCCATTGCGCGGGCCTTTTTCCAAGTTTCCGCCCGTTTGCGCTGAATTTCCGCCTGTCTTTCCGCAGAAAGTTGCCAAATACGGTTTTCGCCTTTCTTAAAACGGCTTTTCATTCCGTTGCGGAGTACTTGTTCACGCCTTTGCTGCCGTTTTTCCGGCGGTTCTGCCGCAATAGCAGCCACCGCTTTGATTCTGTTTTCCGCCCGACATTTGCGCATAAACTGCGGTGTCTTTTCAAGTCCGAGTTTTTTCGCAACACGGTTTAAAGTTCTGACACAGATTCCGAGCCGTGCCGCAATGTCCGCATTTTTCGTGTGCTTGAAATGCCGTACAAGCCATTGCGTTTGCTTTTCTGTTAATTCAATCTTGTCCATACATTCTACGTTTAAAAATGATAAATAACTCCTTGAATCTTATTCAAAACCAAGAATGTTACATATTCACCGTATCCGGTTTTCATAGGTGTACATATCGAAATCATACCGTCGTGGGTTTGTGTTTTCAATATTTCAATAGGTTTTAACCTTTTCCCGGTAATGTATTCTTTTTGATATTTTTTTATGTCCTCTAAAAGGTTATCTATTTCGTCTTCCGGTATGGTGTGAAAATCAAAATGTTTAACATAATCATCAATGATTTCCCCAATTTTGGGAAGATAACTTAATGAGGGATAGTTATAACGGATTATCCAAGTGTTAAGTGTATTCATCTAAAACAATGTTAATTGGTTTAATACTTTATTTTTCTCTATTGCCGACGTTGAAATGGTTTCAACTGGCTGCGGGGGAAGTTGCTTTTTCGGGGCTGCTTGACCTTTGCGCTTTGCCGCAGGTTTTTCCGCCGTAACGGAATTTTCCGCCGAAGGTGTCTCCGATGTCGGCTGTATTGGTTTCAAGTTTTTCAACATAAAGGCAATTACAATAATATACGCCGTATAAAAACCATAAAACACCGCCGAAATCAGCACAAAATTCTGTTGGTCAATGTTTATGCGAAGATAAACCGCTAAACCGTCCAACACCGCAAAAACCAAGACCGGGAACAACTTTCTAAGCGCAAAAACGCTTACTGTTGTCATTACTGAGTAAGATAGCGCGAACGCCGTCAAGACTACTTTGTCAAACGTTGTTATGCCGTTTTGCGCACATTCTTTTGCCGCTATCAGCAACTCACTGTTGGAATAAAACAGGTGCGCGGCAAGCGTGAAAAGAATAATTTTCAATTCGATTGATAATGCTTTCATTTTACGTTTCTGTTTATAAGGTTGATAATTTCATCTTTTGACATTCCGGCTGAGGCGCGTTCCAACGCTTTACGTCCACCCGGATAAATCTTTTTGCCCGTCGAATGTTCCCATTCCCGGATTGCAATATCGAGCGCGGACTCGTTTTCAGAAAAAGCCGCCGAAATGACTTCTGATTTTTCCGCCGCCGGATTCTGCTTTTGCGTAATGCTGTTGTAAGCGTTTGTACCGATAACCGCTCCAAAAACCGCAAAAACCACAATCGTAAGCACTTTCCACTTGGGAACTCTGAGGCAGACATTGGCAGCCGTGTAAATCTTTGCCAAGTCGTCGCGGGTTACAGGAAAACCTTTTTTGTTTACCGCCGTTGTAAGGTCGATAGGGGCGCGGCTCAAAGGCAAATCTTCAATACTGCTGTAAGCGTTGCTTGTACTAAGACGTACAAACTTTCTGCTAACCAATAATTTAACTACGTCGGAATATTCTTTGAATACTGAATAATGAGTTTCGATAGGACGTTTTGAGGAACGCGCAATATCGGTTTTATTTCTGTCCTGACGTTGTACGGACACTGTTTGAACGTTGTCCGTACATTGTCCGTACACTGTTTCAACATTGTCCGAATCTTGTTCCAACTCTGTTTCAACATTGTCCGTACCGTCATCATAAACAATCTTTGTCGCGTTCTCCTCTCCCTCAATAGAGTAGAGGGTAGCCTCTTTTTTCATTTTCCTAATATCCATAACTTAAATTTTTCAAGGTTTAACTCCGGACATTGCGTATTGTTGTTAGGCAACTCACAATGTCCCACAATGTTACGTTTATCTATGTGATAAACAAGTTTAAGAGTGTTGACAAGTAGAATTAAGTTTATTTGTGTCCTTAAATCGTGCTTATCCTCGGAGTGTATGCAAATACTTACAGCGTTGCAGTTGAAATATTTGGCGTGTGCGGTGCAAGCGTCGAGTTCGTGAAGTTGGTAGATTTTGCCGTTTTTCAGATAAAAATTGTACCCGAATCCGCTCTCCCAACCGTTGACTTCCTTGTGATAATCCTGAATCTCTTTGACTGAAACAGGACGGTTTACCGCGTCGTGATGAATGACAATCCAAACCGTTGAACTTCGGTAAGTTTCCGAATCAACAAAAATGCCCGTTAAATCGCGGTAAGTCAAAAGAACCCCCGCTAACAAAACTGTTGCTGTTACGCAAACAGTTTTGAACAGAACTCGAACAATTTTTCCCATTCTCCGCTTTTGATTAACCAAAACAACATGAAACCGAAAACGAACAATGCCGCAAATCCGAAAATTTTTCTACCGAAACTTTCCAAAAAGACTTTTAAAACCGCTTTTAGAAGCCACAGTATAAAATCCGTAACGGAAAACACCACTGCCAACGGAAAGATAAGAAACACTATGCAAAGTGTTTTTTGCCAAGTGTAGCCCCTAAGTTTCCACCGCGTCAGAAGGGACATACAAGGGTGGTCGGGGTCGCGTATGGCGTTTTGAGGCACACCGGGGTCGTCGATAACCGTCTCGGTGTAAATAAATTCTTTTGCCATTTTTAGATTGATTTTTTTAAAGTTTGTGTCTGCCGTTTTTTACTTCAATGTTTCCTTTATCATTTGGGTTGTAATGTCGATTGCTTCTATACGGTTGCGCTCCGGCGCGTATTGGATTTTTAACTCAGTATCGAGCCATTTAAACGCTTCGTTGAAAAAATCTTTGACAACGTCTTTGTCATTCGGTATTGTGTCGGCGTTGGTGAACCAGTGTTTCAAAGTATTGCCTGTAATGTCTTTTGCATAAAATTTTTGGGCGACACTATCGCAGAACTTTGTCCGGCTGCCTGTTTTCAACAAACTGTACAATTTGTTTAAGTATCCGTGAATCGTCTTAATCTCTTCTGTACTCATTTTTCAACCGTTACAATTTTTAGGTGAGAAAAAAGCGGCGTGCCGAATAAAAATTGGCTGACAGAAAAAAAACATCTGCAC
>JAEEGK010018840.1_pt1 | contig 14878 bp, 12 predicted proteins | sample 8958771 | NCBI WGS metagenome assembly JAEEGK01 (sample SAMN16246547, study PRJNA631951) | gut metagenome | biome: gut microbiome; feature: rumen; material: SC-attached | host: Bos | place: Iran: Karaj | collected 2018-10 | reverse complement strand
CCTATGTCACGTCCCAGTTTTATGACCTCATTCACAACGAGTTGAAAAAGAGGATTCCGCAAGTTTATGTATGGAAATATCTGGGAGATGAAATCCTACTGTATGCCTCAATCCACGACTTTGAATCAGACTCGGACCTTTACAGGGTTCCGGAAAACGTGTTTTCGGTACAGACAGAAGTGAGCAGGGACATTCAGACGCTGTTCGAGGGGAAAAAACTGGAACTGGACGTAAAGTCAACGGTGTGGATTGCAGGGGCCGTAACCATGACGCCTCAAAACCTTCTCCCCGATACAGAAACATTGAACGACAGCACCTATCGAAACATAAGGATGAAACTTCCCATCGGGAACCAGATACAGGATGATTTTCTCGGCCCGGACATGGATACTGGCTTCCGGGTAGCAAAACACGCCTATCAGAATAAGGTCGTGCTGAGCGCAAACCTCGCATACCTGCTGACCCGGATGAAAAAACCCCGGCGCCTGAAAAGCATTGACAGCAGGATGCAAATCGTAGCCCTTGAACCTCTGAAAGGGGTATGGAACAACAAGTATTATCCAATTATCTGGTATTGCGACAGTTGGAAGGCTGCGAGTAATGGTTTTTCCTATGCGGCTCACAAGGATAATAAGCTTGTGGAAAATGTCTTGTCCGGCAGGACGGAGACTATCGACAAGCTGGAAAGAATTTATGAGGAGCTGGGAAAATCAGAGCCCGCAGACGATTTTGTAGAGGAATGTGAAAGAGTAAACTCGCGAAGCAACCGGGAAATGTTTACAACATACTAAGCATAATCCCTACACCACCTTCGGCAGAAAGTACGCCCCGTAATGGTCCGCAACGTCCCGCCCCAGTGCGGCAAGTTCCTCATCCCGCACATGTTCGGAGTAATGTTCGGTCATTTCGCTCGTCTTATGGCCGACGCTCCCCTGTACAGCGCTCATCTTGGAACCGCCGTGCACCATCGTCGTAATGAAGTCATGCCGGCATGAATGGAACTCGTAGCGGGCCGCATCCTCTGGCGACAGGCCCAGTCCCTCCAGTTCCTTCCGCAGCGCATTGAGGAAGGTCTTTCCGTCAACAGGCTTTTCCGGCAGGTTCCCCCAGAACACAAAACGGTTTTTCCCGCCGTGGGGATTCATGGCAAGCCGGTTCGCAAGGGCAGCCATGAGGGCAGGAATGGGGCAGACCGCATCCCGCTCATCGCCGTTTTTCGTGGACTTGAGCCCGTCCCTGGCAGACCAGGAATGCCGCACGTGTATCCGTCCCTTCTCCATGTCCAGATCATCGCCCCGCAATGCCAGAATTTCCCCGCACCGCATCCCGGTGGTCATGGACAGCATGAAGGCAAGTTTAGCCCGCCCGTCCTTCCATTCCCTGCGGAACAGGGCATCCTTTATTTCCGGAGGGAACACCTCCCGCCTGCGGTAGCTCCCCTTAAAGCGCACCCAGCGGCGGGAAAGATCCTCCCGCATCAGGCCTTCCCTGTATGCGTAGCCCAGCGGCTTGGTCATTGACTCCATTACCTTGTTCTTTGAGTGGAAAGAAAGGTCCAGCCCCGAAAGCCTGTCCAGAACACAGTCAAGATCGGATTTCGTCACGTCTGAAAGGAGCTTCCCGTCCAGAACATCCGCCCAGTGACGCCGGATGGCACTCCGATGGGCTTCAAGGACCTGCGTCCCCGGAACCTTCCCCGCCCTGCCCTGTTCGGCAAGATAGCGGGATTTGCCGCGTGTCCAGAAGTCAAGGGCATAGTCTACAGCCCCAATGTCCGCCCCGTCGCCGGGCAGGACGTAGGACCGTACGAGCCCCCGTGCCTCAAGGCCGGAAAGCAGGGCTTCGGCATCCGTCCGGGTAAGGTCACGCCGTGTTACAAGGCGCCTTACATCGGCTGACATTTCCTGCGTTTTTATTGCGGGGCCTGCCATCATCTGACATGCTTTGCGGAAAGCTTTTGTCCGGTTATCTTCCCCGGTAGACCGTCCCGAGGTGTAACCCGGGCCGTTCTCAAGCTTGAACATGACATAATAGAAGCGTGACGTTTTGCGCTTGTAGAGTATAAATGGCAACGGTTCGTGCACGGTGGACCTCCGTACCGGCATCATCTGGAACTTGACAGTTCATTTGACACCTGCTGTTTTTCAACGGAAAATGGCCCGCCCGTTTTTAGGGAAGGGAGGTGTAACTACTTGCAACGCAACAATTAACACCAGTGACGCATGGCGGATTCGAACCGCCGACCCACTGCTTAGAAGGCTCCGCAGAATCGTTTCCATGCGTTATTTACCGCTGTATATGTTACTATTATATAGTAAGAATATTTCCATGTAAAGCCCGCTATGTTCAGGTTTTTACATCTATAACTTGACACTTCCACTTGACACCATCTGAAACAGGAAGAAGAGAAAACTGAAAGGTCTTCGCCAGTATTTTTTGTGCAAATTCCTCTTGACAAATACACATTTAGTGTGTATACTATACACATGAAAGCAAGGGAACTGATACGGCGGCTGGAAAAAGCGGGCTTTGTGTTCGTAAGACACGGAGGCAAGCACGATGTCTACAAGAGAGGGAAAGACGAGGAGCAGGTTCCGAGGCATACTGAGTTGAATGACAGGCTGGCCGCCGCAATAATCAAGAAATGGGGACTGTAACCCCTACCCGCCGGAAGGCGGGCTTTCCATGCTTGAGGAGGTTTGTATGACAGTTGTTTACCCCGTGGTGTTCACGGAAACGAAAGACGAAAAAGACACGGTACTGGTCTCCATCCCGGACTTAAATGGTTTCACGGAGGGGTACGGAATAGCGGATGCGATAGCTATGGCAAAGGACTACATTGGGAATGCGCTCTGCTCGATGAAAGACTCGGACTTCCCCGTCCCGTCAAGAATAATGGACGTTGATGTTTCCGCCGGTGAGTTTGCAGGAGCAGGAAAACCGTTTGCATCCCTCGTTGACGTTGACATCGAATCATTCCGAAGGAAAGAAAAAAGCCGCATGGTACGGAGAAACATAACGCTTCCCCAGTGGCTTGACGAACTTGCTACGGAAGCAAAGATAAACGTGTCGGCGGTCGTACAGGACGCACTCAAGGAACGGCTTCAGACCGCCTAACCACCGTCCAGAACGGTATGTCCGACGAGGAAACCTACCCCAGAAGCTCCTCGATTTCCCCGTCGGTGAAGCCCAGACGGTAAACGCGGGCATTCGGATCGGAAACAAGCTCCATCTGGACGCGGACGGGAAGGCCGGAACCATCCGAGCCTTCCTTTGTCACGACCATGTGGGACGCGTCCTCAATGCCATCCTCCCCCTCGGCGAGTTCCCCTGACTCGCGCCACGCGAACCTGTCAGTCCAAAGGGTGCGAAGAGCGGCTCTGGTCTCTTCCGGCCACTCCTCAATGCAGTTCATGTAATCCTCTTTCGTCGAAAGAACCTGCGGGAATCCCCTCATACGATCCTCCTTGCCCTATGCGAGCGTGTAATACCTGTCTATATGCCTGATAAAGGCCTTGAACGGAAGCCTTGAGCCGTATTTCTCAAGCTGTCCGATTATCACTGTTGATCCGGTGAAGAAAATCTTCTCTTCGCCGTCCTCCGTAAACTTGAACTGCACCGTGGCGCACGTATCGCCCTTGTCCTTGAATTTTGACGGCCTGACCTTGTAGCGCAGGATTATCAGCTCCCTGTTCACAAGGTCATTCAGCCGTACTTTATCGCCGGAAAAAGGTTTCTCATCCGCCTCAACAAAGTCGCCAAAGCTTTCCATCAGGCAACAAGCTCCCTCAGCTCTGCAAGCCCGTGCTTTTCTTTGAGCCTGTGAGTCTTTGCGTGCCTCATCCATCCCGCAATACTGTCGAGCGAGGAGCGGCACTTGTCCCTGTCAAATTGTCCGCTTCCAACGGCATCACGGATTTCCCGTATCCGCATTTCCTGCCTGAGCTTAGTCGATTTCCGCAGGAGAACAAAATTGTCAAAGTGGCGGTAGCCGCAGAAGTCCACGCCCTGCCTGATGCTGAAAACAGCCGCCATGCTGTACTCAAGCCGGAGCCTGTCACGGAGAAAGCATTCTATCTTCCTCCGGCATTCATGCAGAAAAGCCTTGTCGTCAGAGAACAAAAGGAAATCGTCACAGTATCGGAGGTAGTCACGGATATGAAGCTCCCTCTTGACGAAATCATCAAGCACGGACAGATAAAAGTTTCCGCTCCACTGCGAAAGGTAGTTCCCGATAGGGCAGTTTTTCCCGCCGGGGAAACTAAAGACGATGTCGTCTATTACAGCAAGCAGACGCCCGTCCTTAATAATCCTGTGGTACATCGCAGAAAGGATGTGCTGGTCGATGGACGGGTAGAAATGCTTCACGTCGCATTTCAGGCAGTACTTGTTCCGCCTGACCGCCTCCATGCACCTTTGACTCGCCATGACCTGTCCTCTCCCCGGAATGCAGGAGTAGGTATCGGCAATGAACTTTTTCTCCAATATCGGTGCAAGGACGTTCACAAGCGCGTGCTGGACTATCCTGTCAGGACAAAACGGGAGCTTGTATATCGTCCGCTTTTTCGGTTCGGTGATTATCATGCTCCTGTACGGAGATGTACGGAAGCGCCCCTCCACAACATCCCGCCGGAGTGCATACAGCCGCAGCGCCCATCCGTGCCGAAACTCGGCAACGCTCCGCTGCTTCCCTTTGCCTTTCCTCGCATCCTTGTAAGCCCTGACGAAATTCGGGACACTTATGAACTCGTCCCACAGGTTCGTATATGTTCTCAAAGTTCCTCCAAAAGTCGGCAGGGAAGACCTTCCGTCGCCGTACCAGAATCCCCCGCCCATCGGTATTTTTTCTGGCATTCCGCCAGACTGTACCCGCCAGCCGAAGTTCACTTAACCGCCCCCGATGTCAGGCTCATTCACTTCGTATCACCCCGCGCCCACTGATGTTCGTGTTCGCATTCGACCGCGTGTTGTTCGTATTACGGCAGCGAGACCCGCAGGACGCCCCATTATTCCAATTGCCACCTGCGATGAGCGCATTGCGCGGACACAGTCATCCCAATATATTGCTACATTGAAACCAAATTTTAACCGGCCCCGGACCGCCCGTTTTTGGACGTGCGGCCCGGGGCACGACTACGCACCGCGGATAACGCGGCTCACCCCGCGCCCCCCGACGCTCGCGCTCGCACTCGACCGCGCGCGGTCCGCAGCACGGCAGCGAGACCCGCGGGACGCCCCATCATCCCAAGCGCCACCCGCGACGAGCGCATAAGATGCACCATACATCTGGCCGAACGAAGCATGGCCGTCATACGTTCCCCACGAGCTCCCGCCGTTGCAGGCATTTTCCTCAAGCCACTGCCACATCACGCCGCACATATCCTCACAGCCGATGAAGCTCAGCATACGACGCCCAGCCGTATCCTTATGGCCGCCAGTAGTCACAGGATCAGCGGATCCATAAATGTTTGTCTTCTCGTTGCTCCCCGCCGCCGCACTCGAGAACTCATAGTCGTACAGGAGCCGTTTGCCAACACGAAACATGTCATCTTGATGGTTCTGCTGCGGTCTCGTATCTGTTATCGTCGCGCCAAACTCACTTCTCGTAAGCAGACCTTTCCCGGACTGCAAATAGATGTCCGGGATCCTGTCCGTATCCGGGTCATATACCATCCCCTCCGCTCCGCTGAAAGGGCGGAACGACAGGCAAAACACAGATTCGGGCAAGACGTCACCCGCGCGGAAGCCAGCAAGAGGGTGCGAAACCGTAACCGTGTCATATTGAGCCCCAGCCGTTACCGACACGACACTCCTTGAGTAGAAACTGTGGAAGCCCGTGCCGTCATCCTTGTACCTCTTGACAAGGCAGGTATTTCCGGCGGCAAAGCTCCCCGGGGATGCGGCAAGAGTCGCCGTGAGCGGGTGCTGCTCATCGTCAGCATCTACGCAGAGCGTATGGAATTGCCCGATTTTGCGGGAGTTAAGGGCAGTGTAGAGGGGATCAATGTCGTTCGGGTAGGTCGAATTGGCGGGGGCAACGACCGTCACGCCCCCCTCCCCGTCCGGGACAAGGTACAGGTAGAAGTCCCGCCCGTTTATTTCACCCGTCCTCGTCGCAGAAGCGTCCGCTGCAAGGTGCATCATCTGCGACAGGTCGAACACCATATCAGAATCCGCCTCAAGGGCCCTGCTGCTCGTTACACCGCCCTCCGTTATATCGAGCCGGATGTATGTTCCTGCCCGTACTCTCACTGACCGCCGCGTCGCAGAACTGAAATCAAAGATCAGGAAGCGGTCGTGCGCTGCCCACAGGTCTCCCGCCCTGACGGCGGAAAGCCTTGCTCCAAGCGCGGAAAGTCCGCTCCGTGCCACAACGTCCTTCACATCGAACAGGTCATTCCCGACCTGTATCTTGCTCAAATCTGCCATACCTTTCTCCTTATATCACCAAAGTCTCATTCACTGCATCGACGGTCACAAGTTCATCCGACTTGTTCCAGAAATTCAGGGTTTCCCCACGAACGCCAACAAGAAGAGCAGCGTTATTATCAAACAGCCTTATTTTATGCAGGGCGGCTTCTGCCTCCTCTGCATAGTATTTTGCATTGTCAGTATCCTCTCCCGTCCGCGTGTCAGTCCCGCCGACGGCGTAGCTCTCGGCAAGAGCGGCGGAATCAGCAGCATTGCTTTCCGACGTTGCCGCATTTGCCTCAGAAGATGCTGCGTTTGTTGCCGATGTTGCGGCCGCAGTAGCTGATCCAGAAGCCTGGGACGCGTAATAGGAAGCGTTATCTGTATCCTCCCCCGAACGGGTGCCCGTTCCGCCGACGGCGTAGCTCTCGGCAAGGGTGGCCTGCCCGCTCAAATCTGCCAGAGCCGAAGCCGCAGATGCTGCAGAACTTGCCGCCGCAGTAGCAGATGCCGCTGCCGCCTCAGCAGCAGCCTCCGCCGCCGCTGCCGCTTCTCCTGACTCCCGCTCGTTCTCAAGTATCCACGCCCTCAGCGCAGACACGAGGAACTTCTTGTGGCAGTTCATGTCCTTGTCAAACGTAAGAAGGCTGTCCTCGTTTGCGAGTTCGTCCTTGCTTATCTCAGCAAGTTCATCAACAGTCTTTATGTCGCCTGTGGTTAATGTCGCCATCTTCTGACCTCCCGTCTATGCAGTTCGTCTGTATATATAAACCGCCAAATATGGCGGCATGTTGTTATGCTCCAGTCCTCCGCCCGTGGCTGCGAGCGGGTGAGAGTGAGAACCGTCAGTAGACGTATTTTCATTCTGATAATCATTGTACTGTCCCGGAGCGAAACCTGTCGGGGCACGGGAAGCCTCTTCTTTTCCTGCAAGAACAGCCCTGTCATAAGTATGACTGTGCCCTCCGGCGGCAGTCATTACGTGCGAGTGGGACGGCATTTCCTGCTCCGTCAGTGTATGCGTTGCCTCGCCGCCAGTACTGCCGGCTGCATAGTCAGCAGACGTTCCGAGCAGGAAACGACCTTCGATCTGTACCCACGTTGTCCCCGGGAACAGTACCGACGGATTAGTTGTCGTAACAGTCATATAAATGGATCCGACCGGATAAATTGCATTTATCAGATTCAGTCCGATCGAAGCGGCATCAAGCGTTCCGTTTACCATAATGGTTTCGCCAGGCGTTCCCGTCGACTGGTCCGCCGTAGCATTCGGATTAACGACAAGCAGCGGATTCTGTTCGCTGGCATTCGTTGTCTTCTGAACCCGGAATACGCCCTTGATAATTGAACCGACGGCAGCAACAACGAAGTTCGCTATCTTAAACCAGAAGCTTCCTTCCTGTGCAACAGTCCCGTCCGGCTGCACGTAACCGGCCGGTGTGTAGGCAAAATACTCCGATGCAGGATCCGTCAGGTTCCCCTGCGCATCTTTTATGCCGTTGCTTATCAGGAACTGTCCCGTCTCAAGGTTCCAGAAGTTATTTGCCGCGTCTGTTATTTCATTGTCTTGAATCCTGCCGAACACACCGCAGATGGCGAACAAATCACGGACGGCCATCTTGTCAGCCGTAATGCACCCGGCAGCAAGATTGTCAACCTGCACGGCACCTTCGGCAATCTTATTGTGTGTAATCGCAGAGTTCACCACATCCGCTGCACTTGTAGCAAGCGCCGTCACAAACACGGAAAGCCCGTCCGCACGGTGTACCAGGTTTCCTGTTGCCGGATCTATGACATACGCCGTTGCACGGTACTCGTAGAGCGTGTCGCGCGGATTTGCTCCGTCTTCCGTAAAGAACTTGGAATGACGGGTTGCGCCGAAAATCCCGTTGTCGTCACCGACAACCGTCGCATCAAACTCGGCACCGCCAATCCACACCCGCCCCGTCAACGGATACTCAATGCCGTCAACCGTCGCTTTGCTGTACCATACGTCGACGGTATATGTCACGCCGTCAATCGTTACCCGCCCGTTTTCTATCTGATATGAAACGCCGTCTTTCGTAAACTCCGGCGTTACTTCATACAGGCTTCCTTCGTGGCGAATGACACAGACGTTCACCTCGCCGCTGCCCTCGCCCGTTATGTCGCCGTAGACCTCCCAGCCGACATGCCGCATAAGTCCAAAGGGGCGTTTGTCCGTATCACCGAGCAAATTGACCCCGCTGCCAGGTGAAAAGACAGTCGGCTCATCACGCTCTCCTGCCGCAGCACTTCCGCCGTATGCCCAGCCCGCATCAATGATGTGCGGCGGTGCTGTACGGAATGCTTCCGTTCGTGCTGACTGCTGGACTGGATTTCCATAGGCGTCCTTCTTATCACGGGACGTGTACCACCAGCTTTCGTAGTAGATGACATCATCCTGCCCGTCAAGCGGAAGGGTCTGCGTAAATGTATGGGTTGTATTCAATCCGGCAGTAACATCATCGGTTGATGCTTCCGCCTTGTAGTTGTCAACGCTCCCGTAAGGATCACGGGTCAGGTCCGGCTTGTACCAGGTCGCCTCGCCCTGACGGCGGACTTCAATCTTGTACCGTGTTTCGCCGTACAGCATACGGCCTGCCCGCTGTCCGAAACTGAGCGTCGCCGTCCGCCCCGTAATCCTCTGGGCTGTCAGTTCTGCAACAAGGGGAATCCATGTACCGTAGGAGGATGTATCGACAGAAACCAATGCACTCTCTGCCGTCCTGCCGTAGATGTTCGTCAATATGCCCTGGACACGGTAGCCTGCAAGGTCTTCCGCTTCCGGGTAGCCGTCAAGGGTACGGTTAAAGGCATATCCGGCGGAAGCGTCGTCTTCAACAACAGCCTCGCTTCCGTCAGGACGGGTTATGATCCATGTCACGGACTTGGGAACATTCTTGAGTCCGTCTCCTCCTGCAACCAGAGACAGGGACAGCCCGTCCATTGAAGCCTTTGCGCTTATGAACGGAATGTCCGGGTCCGCAGCAATGACGCTTCCCGTGGAGTTAAGCTTTGCAAGCTGTTCCTCAAGCTCTCCCTGCCGCACATAGGGGACCGGAAGATTGTCGGCAGGGCTGGCCCATTCCCGCACATTGCTCTCGTAGTCAGCAATGTCGCCGGAATCATAGATGCCGTCGCTGTAGTCGGCGCAGTCCAGTTCCCAGCCGTCGCCGTTTCCACGGACAGCCGTTATGATGAGCTCCTGCGGATCATCGCCGAGTGCATCATCGGTCAGCCGGATACGGGCCCAGGGCGTAAAGAACATGCCTTCCCGTCCGAGCGTCACCGTGACAATCTTGGGACGGAGGTTCTGACAGGCCATCATGTAGCGGGCATATTTCTGCACTTCCGGCAGATACTCCACGCCCGTCACCGTTAGTTCCTGAATGACAGAATCTGCATCGAGTACAAGGGCTGAATTCCGCTTCACGAGCACGGTCTTCTGTTCCCAGCTGTCAGCCTCGGTATAGGTAATCCGCATGGCGTCAACCCGGCGGGCATATTCCTTCTTTACCTTCACGTCAATGACGGAATCGGCGTCAAGCACGGCAAGCGGACCTGACTGCCAGCAGTCCCATGCAATAGAAAGAAGTCCCGCCATATTCCAGTACAGAGAGGCGCGGCACACGCCGCACACTGTTTCCAGCAAGGTTTTCTTAGTTGCCTTTGCTGTCTGAACGGCATTGAAGGTTATGCCGTTTTCCTCGCAGAACTCATACAGGCCGCCGAAGGCATTGAGGTCAAGTTCGGAATCGACAAACCGGGACATGGGGTGGATGTCCGACGTCAGGATTTCAAGCAGGATTGCTGCCGGATTTGAAGTCGTGGTCTTTTCTGCGGACCATGCTTCCCCATCCCAGATGCGGGCAAGGGAGCGGACCACGACGTTTATCTTGCGGAGCTTGTCCTCGTTGGCGGCATTCGCCTTGATGCGGACGGCAAGCATAGCAGACAGGGCCATTTCCTTCGGCTCCAGTATGGGACAGTCAACAAGAGCGTCTGCCGCTTCCGATTTTTCCGGATCGTAGCAGTGGGACTCATAGTAGAGCAGGCAGGCTGCGTTCGTAATGTAGCTGTCCTTCGTACTTTCGTTTACCAGCTTCACGTAAATGCTGCGGTTCCCCGCTGAATGGTTCCCGCTTACCTCTGCCCAGCTGAACTGCCGGCTTGCCTCAAAGCGTACTTCGTCCGTACAGCAGAGACTGAATGAATTACCGGAACTTGACTCGGGAAGTTCATTGATGACGGTCTTCTCGAAAGTCAGCAGATAGCCATGTCCCGGCGGAAACTCCTGCTGGGAAACGGGCGCCTCGTCAACCAGACTATATCCCTGTGCAAGATATGAGCTCCATACATCGAGAAAAGGCTTAAAGTCGGGATACTGGCTTCCATACTTAGCCATGAATGACACGGCAAGCCAATCAGGCTTATAGGCTTTCACCCGCTGCCTGTCTACATACGTCGTACTATTTCCAGCTGGAGCAGTTATGGTAAACGGCATGATGGTCCAGCTGTTCCCGCCGTCAACTGAAAAATAGGCGCCGATGCGGGCGGTCGTCGCCTGATGGCTGCCGTCTTCCCTGTTCGTTGCGTACAGGCCCATCGGAAAGCTGATTGCAAGCGTCACATCCCGCGCATAGGGATCAAGCGTGACTATCAGCTCTGTCGAAGAACCAGAGTCTATCTCGGAACGGTACGGTATTGATCTGCTGCTGGTAGCACTGGCGATGCGGGTATTAACCTGAATAAGAGATGAAAACGGATTCCCATCCTGCGCTATCTCGTAACTGCCTCCCCTTGAGAAGTCCGAATCGATGAGCAGTCCATCTCCATCCTGCGGTTCATCATCTGCAAACTCCTTGAGCATGACTTCATCGGCACGTATTTCCTCGAACACAAGCTGGCCGAAGCCGCACTCAAGTGCCTGGGTAACAAACTGGTCACGTCCACCAGGCCCCGAAAGCTCGTACCACTTGCCGGTTAAAAGATACGGCGTAAAGCCGTGCCGTCCCATGACGTAAGGCTGGCTTTTCCCGGTCGCAATAGAATTAGAGGCACCTTTCTGGAACGGCAGGTTCGCACTGTCACTGTTCAGTGTCTCCCGCTGGCGATCGGCCTGTCCCTGCGGAGTCTGGGCGGCCATCGCCTTTTTCATCTTGTACATCATGATGCCCGCACCGACACCGACTGCAACTGCGGCACCGATGAGGACAACAGCACCAACTACTGCAGGAGCTTCCGGCAAAACCCGGACAAAAGCCCCTTCACGCACGGAATCGTCAGGAGAAGCACACCTTCCGCCGGAAACAATCACGGCATGGTCAAAATCAATGTCGGGGCAGGCGGTCCGGTAGGAAAGCCCGTCCGGGACAAGCCGGACCTCATACGCATCGCCGATGCCGGAAAATACCGTCAGCCTCATTCCTGTACCACCTCATAAAAGCCCCGGACTTTCAGGGCGGCAAGGGCAGAAAGCTTCACGCCCCGTTCGGTCGTATGAAGGACATTGTTCATGTCAGCCATATAGCCTATGTGAATTTTCCCGTTGTAATCCATCTCGACAATCCTGCCCGGCTTCGGACCGGAAACGGGGCGGACATTCAGGCCGCCCTTCATGCCGTCAGCCTGAAATACCGTAAAGCTGGGGCTGTGGTAGTCAAGGTCTGCAAGGGGAGTTCCTGCCCTGCGGCAGCATTCAAGCACGAGGCCGTAGCAGTCAAAGCCCTCTTCCACCGAGCGTCCGTGCTCCCGGTACGGAACCCCGATAAGGTCAGCGAAATTCATGCGTTCCCCCTGTTGTTGCTCACGTTGAAGATGAGCGCCGGAAAAGTCATGTCCAGGCGGTCATCGGAATCAAAGGTGATTTCAGCTTCCTTTCCGCTCCAGACCGCCGTCCCGTAGCTGCGCCGATAGCCCCGTATGGGCGTAACCGTGCCGTCTTCCAGCAGGACGCCCGTAAACTCGGCATTAAAGACATACTCGCTGTCCATGAGGGCCTTGAGGCCGTTTCCGCCGACCGTTATCTTGAGGTTCGACTCCCCGTCATCGGACGGCGTAAAGTCAAAGCCGGAAGCAAGCCATGTCTCCCCGTCCCATTCAAGGTCACGGGCATCATTTATGAGCCGGATGTGGGTCGTCGCCGTACTGCCGTCCCGTGCCCCGTCATACAGGTGCAGCAGGTACGGGAGGCTGTAGCCCCCGCCGTACAGAAGCTTTTCATAAAGGGCGTCCATCTATGCCTCCTCCAGCGTAAAGGAAACTTCCTTCTGCCCCTGCCCGCTCCACGTCGGCGTTTCCTTCATGTAATACAGGCGCTCGGTCTGCCCGTCGCGGACAGTCACGTCCGGGAAGTAGAAAGGAACGGTACCGCCGTGCAGCGTCTCCTCGAACCATGACAGGAAAACACGGAACTCGGTCTTATAGCCGGACACGGGCTTCCTGTCGTCCATGCACATGTTCACGGCATGAGTCTGCCGCTCGGTGGAATTCTTGCGGTAGTAGATCCGCCTGCCGCTCTTATACTCAACTTCCTCCCTGTTTTCCACATAGGAGGAATCCTGTCCGTATGCCTTTTTATTCACGCCCGCAGGCCAGTTGGCCGGTACCATAGACTTTCCTCCTATATCCCGTAATATTTGCCCGTCATGCCGTCGCTCGCCTGGGAAAGCGACTGGTTATAGCGCCCCTTGCGCATGGAATCGTTTACCCGTGCATCAATCAGAAGCTTGATTTTGTTGCCGTCAACCTGCGGGGACACGCCCACCAGATTAGAAGCATTGTTCTCGACATTGACCTGCGTTCCGCCTTCCCTGCGGCCTTCACCCCGGGCCATAAGGCCGAGCGCCTTCATCTGCCCGCGTGTAAAGATGCCCTCGCCGGAATTTGCCCGTACCTGCACCTTGTCGCCGGAATAACTGGTTCCAGGAACAATGCCGCCCTTCTCGAACGCCGGAGGCTGTGGCTTGTTTGATACGACGGAAGCAAGCTGAATTGCACCGGCTGCGGCAGCCATAGCAGCCATAACGGCGCCTGCCGGCCATCCGTTCTGCGCAATCGCCTTGGTAACACCGACCGCGATGTTCGTCGTTGCCTCCGCAACCTGCGCCGCCCACTGCCAGTTCTTTATCTGGTATTCCTTCTTTGCTGCTTCCCGCTCAAGTTCAGTCTTCTTCTGCTGGTACTCCTGCTCGGATATTTCACCGGCCCGGTATTTTTCTTCCCAGATTGCAATCTCGGCGTTCTTCTGTTCCTCCGCCCGCTGTATCGCGCCCTCTCCGACGCTCTGGAGGGCGGATGAAATCTTTGACGTCGCATTGGCAACAGTCTCAGAGATGTCGTTCATGCTGTTGATGGAATCCATGTTCCAGGCGTCGTACATCTCATCTGACATACGGGCAAGGTCGGAGTAGTACTGATCCCAGATTTCCTTCTTCTGGTCGGCGGCCATCTGCTCCCATTCCACAGACTTCGTGAGGGCCTCCATCTCGGACCGCATTGCATCCTGCCTCTGAGCCACCGCATCCTGCAGCGGGGTCCTGCTCTTCTCCTCTTTTTCCGTAAAGCCGCCTGCCGCATGAACCTTGTCCTTCGCATCACGAACAGCCTGCCTTGTCGCCGCCTCTTCCGCCTCGACAGCCCGTTTGTAGGCATCATTCAGCTCATCCGCCGCCCTGCCGTATGCCTCGGCGGCTTCCGTGAGCTGGGCTTCGGACAGCCCGCCAATTGCCTCCATCTCAGTGTACATGGCGGCAAGATTGCCCTTGAGCTCAAAGATGCGCTCGCTTTCCTTCTTTGCAGGGCTCTCCTTGCCGAATTCCTTGTTGACATCCTCGAGCGCCTTCTGGAAGTCCTTCCACTTCTCGGCAAGGTCCTTGCCGTCGTTGCCGGTCTTCTTGTCGTACACGGCAATCTTCTGGGCAAGCTCGGCAATCTTTTCCCGGTATTTGACCTCGGTCTCGTAATTCCCGGAAATGAGGCCGTTCGCACTCTTCAACAGGTTCAGATAGCCCTTGTAGCGGGCCTCGTACTCAGCACGATCTTCTTCTTCCTGGGAGACTTCCTCCCCCAGCTGACGGCGGGCTTCTATTTCCTTCTTGACCTGGGCGACGCTTTCCTCATAGGAGGAACGCAGGCGGGCACGAGTTTCACTTTCTTTTTCTGCCTGCTCGCGGGCAGCGTTTGCGGCATCCTCGGCAGCCTTTGCCTTCTCTGCTGCCGCAGCGGCATCAGCGGCGGCACGTTCCGCCTCCCTACCCGTCTCCCGGGCCATTCTGCGGGCAACCCGCCAGCGGGCCTCCATGCTTTCAAGGGCGGCATTGAGGTCCTTGACCTCCTTCTCTGCTATCTTGTAACCGCTCGTTCCTTTGTTCGCCTTGGCAAGTCGCTCCTCGGCAACTTTCAGACCGGCTTTCAGCGCTTCACGCTGTGCATCAAGGCTCTCAAA
>JAEEGK010018839.1_pt1 | contig 14878 bp, 10 predicted proteins | sample 8958771 | NCBI WGS metagenome assembly JAEEGK01 (sample SAMN16246547, study PRJNA631951) | gut metagenome | biome: gut microbiome; feature: rumen; material: SC-attached | host: Bos | place: Iran: Karaj | collected 2018-10 | reverse complement strand
ACAGGAACCTGGTGCATTTCTGTACCTGGGACCGCGCATACTACGGCCTTACTCCGGACAGCCGCGTGGCAGCGTACGCCAGCTACGGTTTCGATGCCTGCATGATGGATATGTATCCCGCGCTCACTACGGGAGCAAGCGTGCATATTATTCCCGAGGAGACCAGGCACGATATGTCGGCCATCGACAAGTTCATTACTTCCAACGGTATAACTCACAGCTTCATGACCACCCAGGTAGGCGTCATGTTCGCACAGAACTATCCGGACAATCCGTCACTGAAGCATCTGTCGGTAGGAGGGGAGAAACTGGTGTCCATCAATCCTCCTTCGTATGCGTTCCACAACGGCTACGGCCCCACCGAGTGTACCATCTTCTCAACCATATTCGACGTTCAGAAGAAAGAGGCCAACATTCCCATCGGCCATCCGCTCAGCAACCTCAAGCTCTATGTGGCCGACAGTTCATTCAGAAGATTGCCGGCAGGAGCCGTCGGGGAGCTTTGGATTTCCGGCCCCCAGGTAGGCCGCGGCTATCTTAAGAGGCCCGACAAAACAGCCGAGACATATATTCCCAATCCATTCGAGACCGATGCCCCCTACGACCGCGTATACCGCACAGGAGATATCGTGCGCTACCGCATGGACGGTAACGTCGAGTTTGTGGGCCGGCGTGACGGGCAGGTCAAGATCCGCGGATTCCGCGTGGAAACCAAGGAAGTGGAAGCGGTGATCAGGGAGTTCCCCGGTGTGAAAGACGTTACCGTGCAGCCTTTCGACAGCCCTTCAGGAGGTAAATTCATTGCCGCCTACGTTGTTATCGACGGGCCTCTGGATACCAAGGCGCTGTCAAGCTTCATCCTCCAGCGCAAGCCGCCGTACATGGTGCCTGCAGCTTTCATGAAGCTCGAACAAATACCCCTCAACGTCAATCAGAAAGTCGACCGCAAGGTCCTTCCCGCTCCGGTAATGAACTCCGCGGATTCGTATGTCGAGCCGTCCAACGATACCGAAAGGGCCCTGTGCGAGATATTTGCGCAGGTGCTGGGAATGGACCGCACCGGTGTAACGGACAATTTCTTCGATCTTGGAGGTTCTTCCCTTATGGTCACCAACGTGCTGGTAAATGCCGAGCGCAAAGACCTGCACTTCTCATACGGCGACGTGTTCGCACATCCTACCGCCCGTGAACTTGCCGCCTTCCTTACCGGCCAGTCTCCCGTTGCCGAAAGTGATGATGATGTTGCAGGTTACGATTATTCTGCCATCAATAAATTACTGGCAGGGAATACGCTGGAGAACTTCATAGGCGGCGAGAGGCAGGAACTCGGCAAGAACATACTCCTTACAGGTACTACGGGATTCCTCGGAATCCATATGCTCCGTGAGGTCCTCGACCAGACACCTTCAGATACTGTTATCTGGTGCCTGCTTAGAGGCAAGGGAGCCATCAGCGCCGAGCGCAGGCTCACCGAAATGCTGGTCTATTATTTCGGCCGCGATTATATGCACCTTCTCGGGAGCAGGATAAGGGTTATCCAGGGCGACATCACCGACGGTGCCGTATTCGCCTCCATGCTTCTCTCCGGTACGCCGTACGATACGGTTATCAACTGCGCTGCCAACGTAAAGCACTTCTCACGCGGGAACGACATTCTGAAGGTCAATTACGAGGGCGTGAAGAATATCGTCGATTTCTGTATCAAGCGCGGTGCAATGCTGATTCAGGTTTCCACCGAGAGTGTCGGCGGAATGGCCGCGGGCGAATCGCCTATGCTCACGGAGCAAATGCTGTACTTCGGGCAGAACACCGACAACCAGTACGTATTCTCCAAGTTCATGGCCGAGCGTTACATACTCGAAAATGTTGCCGGTGGCAAGTTGAACGCAAAGATAATGCGTGCAGGTAATCTGTCGCCGCGTGCTGCCGACGGAGAATTCCAGATAAACTTCAACACCAACGCCTCCATGGGGCGCCTGAAGTCGTACAGGATACTGGGTGCTTGCCCTTACTCGCTACTGGAAGCTAAGATGGAGTTCTCTCCCATCGACGAAACGGCAAAGGCGGTGGTACTCCTTGCCCGGACCCCGAAAGAGAACTGCGTTTTCAATGTCTCCAATAATCACCTGATTCCTATGGATGACATCGTATCGCGCCTGAAGCTTGGTGACGGCTCTTCTCTGGAGTATCTTGAAGATGCCGACTTCTTCCGCCGCATGGAAGAGGCCAAATCGGACCCCAAGAAGGCTAAGATTCTCTCCAGCATCATCGCGTATGACCAGGCCGACGGCCAGTTGCATATGGTTGAGCCATCTACAGCCTTTACGATGCAGATCCTGCACCGCCTCGGCTTCCGCTGGGACCAGACCAACAGCCGTTACGTGGATATGATTTTTGAAGTACTTGACTCATTCCGCTTCTTCGACACAGCTTTGGATGATTAAAGAGTAGAGCGGGGTGGGTGCGGGCCCGAGATTGGCGAAAACTGTCCCGCAGAGCAGTTTCGAGCCCGCTGCGGGCCCGAGATTGGCAAAAGTGGTCCCGACATGGTACCTTTTTTTGAAATACGAACGGAGAAGACTCTTTTACGGGGTTGTCTCCGTTTCATTTTTTTAAAAGGAAGCTGGATAGTGTTGAACAGAGTCTGATTATTTGCTATATTTGCAATTGCTCATCGGGAGAGACATACCCGAGAGTAGAAGGCAATTTTGTGCTTTTATCCTCGATTTCGAAATCTGGAAAATTTCATGGAGGGGTAAACAATACAGAATTTGCCTTGCGTTGATATGTGATCGGTTCTCCGACTGCATATAGGCAAGGTATCACACTGTGTTTGCATTCTCCCAAAGGTTTTCCAGAGCCCGAAATCAGGTGCAGACAAAAGAGTTCCCTTGCCTTTTTTGTGTTTTGCCGTTTCTGGGACTGGCGGCCGGGAATTTCTATACCAGTATGTTGAACAATATGTTTAATGGTAACAAATTAATGCAGTATCTAACAATTGTCTCTTGCTGCTTGCTTTTGTTCTTCAGCGTTTCATGCGAAAAAGCTCCAGAAGAGGTGGCAATAAAAGCAGTATCTCTTAGTCAGGCAACAGCGGAGATGATAATCGGAGAAACAGTCCAGCTACAAGTCTCAATTGTACCTTCTAACGCCACAGATAAAACAGTCATTTGGGCATCATCCAAGCAGTCTGTAGCTACGGTATCCTCCACTGGCCTAGTATATGCTCTTTCGGAGGGCACTTCTTCTATCATGGCAACAGCAGGAGGTATAACTACGTCCTGCGAGGTAACCGTTATTAAAGGTTTTGTTGATGTTTCTTCAATCCTTTTGAATACAACCTCCTTGTATCTTGTGGAAGGCGAACAAGAAACACTCAAGGCTACGGTTCTACCAGATGATGCTACAAACAAGAACGTGGAGTGGAGTTCCTCCGTGCCTTCAGTCGCTTCTGTCAAGGATGGGATTGTATCCGCACATAAAGAAGGTACAGCAACAATCACAGCTAAAGCTGGCAATCATTCTGCCGAGTGCCTAGTCGTCGTTAAACCTAAAGTAATAGCGGTATCGGAGATTATTCTAAATAAAAACAAGCTTGTTTTGATGGAAGGAGAAGAAGAGACACTTGTTGCTACGGTTAAGCCCGACAATGCAACGGACAAAACGGTAGAATGGACAAGCTCCGATGAAAGTGTTGCAAGAGTTTCATCTTCCGGAAAAGTGTCAGCTATAGCAGGAGGGGCGGCAATTATAACGGCCAAATCTGGCGAAAAACAAGCTGTCTGCTTGGTTGAAGTTCAGAAGAGAATACCAGTATCGTCCGTTACACTTAATAAAGAATCTTTAATATTAGAAAAAGGCCAGTCTGAGACTCTTGTGGCTTCAGTATTCCCTATTGATGCCACCGATAAAACTGTTACTTGGACAAGTAGCAATCCAGCCATCGCTACGGTATCTAATGGCGTTGTTAAGGCAATTGCTGGTGGAAACGCTACAATTACAACGAGTGCTGGTGGACTGTATGCAACTTGTGAGGTAACAGTAATAGTATCTGTTACAAACCTTGTTTTGAGTGAAACATCTTTAACTCTCGTAGAGGGGCAGACATCCACTCTAACAGTTAAGATTGAACCTTATGATGCCACAGATAAAACTGTTACTTGGGTTTCTGACAATCCCGAAATAGCATCTGTGGAGAATGGAAAGGTTACTGCGTTAAGTGGAGGCCAAACTACCATTTCTGCTTCATCCGGTAGCCACTCAGCATCTTGTGTTATCAGCGTTCTCTCGGAGAAAGATCTTGATTTACCCCATGCGGTTACGGTACAATTGAATTCAAGTTATGGTATTGCCCTATACAACGGGAATAGATTTTATACGAAAAAAGTGACAATACGCAACAATAGTATTGTGGATGTTTATGTCAACAAAGTAGAATCTCCCAACTGTTATTACTATTCATATGACGAATACTATTCATCTATGGATATAAGTGTTCCCCGTATTGTCAGTATTAATTCGGCAGTTGGAACAATCAAAGCAGGCAAGTCATTCGAATTAAACCTGTATTGCACTCAGTATCCTCCCTCTTCAAGCGTTATAATTTGGTTTAAGTATAATGGACATGACTATAAAATAACTAATTAGTATTATATGTGTGTTGTGAAGAACGGCCCTATAGCTATAATAGGGATTGTATTATTGAGCTTATTACTTTCTTGTGAGACAAATAAAGAAGTATTCGTGTCATCGGTTTCTCTTAGCCACGCTACTGCCGAGATGCTGATAGGAGAAACACTTCAACTAGTGGCAAATGTTAATCCTGCGAATGCTACTGATAAGACTGTTATTTGGGCCTCATCAAAACAGTCTGTTGCCACAGTATCTAACAATGGGTTAGTAACTGCTATTTCTGAAGGTCAAGCTACTATTTATGCCAACGTGGGAGGAAAAATGGCGTCATGCTCGGTTATTGTTCAGGAGAAGATAATTGCTGTTACCTCTGTCACACTGAACAAAACGGAGCTTGTTTTATACATAGGTCAGTCTGAGACTCTCGTGGCAACAGTCAAGCCGGATAATGCTACTGATAAAACAATAGTATGGTCTAGTTCAGATGAAACAGTTTCTATAGTTTCATCAGAAGGGAAAGTAACTGCTTTGAAAGAAGGAACGTCTACTATTACAGCTAACATTAATAATAAATCTGCCGTATGCAACGTCGCTATTGTTAAGGATCCTAAAGAAAATGCAATAGATTTTGCAGATATAAAACTAAAGGCCGCTTTAGTAACTCGTTTTGATACAAACAAGGATGGCGAGATATCATACAGAGAAGCCGCTGCTGTTTCTTCTATTGAGGGGGTATTTGAGGGTGACACATCGTTTAAGTCATTTGATGAGTTTCAATTTTTTAGCGGTGTAACGAGAGTGCCTAATAATATGTTTGAAGCTTGGGCACAGATGGAGAGCATTGTACTCCCTGGTTCAATTGTTACTATTGGGGAATCGGCATTTAATAATTGTTTGAGTTTAAGAAAAATAGAGATTCCCGACGGTGTTCTGAATATAGGTCAAAGAGCTTTTTCGTCATGTGCTCAACTAAAAAAGATTATAATCCCACAGTCTGTAAATAGTATTGGTAATTATATCTTTTCTGGATGCGGAGCGCTTGAATCAATAACCCTTCCTAATGGCCTTCGCAGCATTGGGTGGGGAGCATTTGAAAATTGTAAAAGCCTTTGTTCAATTGAACTCCCGGAACAGATTGAGGCCATTGGGATAAGCGCTTTTGAAGGAAGTGGACTTACGTCTATTACAATACCTTCAAGCGTTACAACTGTGAATAATCAAGCATTTAAGAAATGTCAGCAATTGTCGACGGTCTCTTTCAACAATCCTAAAACGGTTATAGAGTCATTAGCATTCATGGATTGTAATCGTCTGTCTACCGTTATTCTTCCAGCAAGTATTAAACGCCTTGAATATGGTGTCTTTTGGGGTTGCTACAGCTTGAGAACTATAGATATTCCTGAAACGGTAACAGAACTTGATGGCTCAGTTTTTTGGGGATGTACATCACTCAAATCAATTGTATTACCTGCAAGTATTGTGTCGATTGGAGGCTCCTCCTTTTATCGGTGTTCAAACTTAAAAACTGTAACAATTCACTCCATAGTCCCTCCTGTTTTAGGTGGTCAAGCTTTTTATATAGGACTTTATGTTTCGGACGGGAAGTATCATTATCCGGACAGCATTCTAGTACCGAAAGAAAGCTTGGACAGCTATAAAAAAGCGGATGGCTGGAAAGAGTATTCAGATATTATTTATGCGCAGCAATAAAAAATGATTTCTACCGTTAATTGCATTTTGAAACAAACCTAAACTTGTTTATAGCTGACTGTATATTGATTTTTATATGAGCAGGACAACATATTTGCTATTCTTTTCCGTATGCTTCTTTGCACTTATTTGCAGTTGCGATAAAACCCAAGAAAAAGAGGTTCCAGTTGAATCTGTAAGCATCAGTCAACCAATAGCAGAACTACTGGTTGGCGAATCAATTCAGTTGATAGCGATGATATCGCCTAAGCAAGCCACCGATCAAACGGTTATTTGGGCCTCGTCCAAGCCGTCTGTGGCGATTGTGTCCGATGGTGGTATTGTGACTGCTTTAGCAGAAGGGGAATCGACAATCATTGCCAATGCCGGTGGGAAGAGCGCTTCTTGCCTGGTGACCGTTACTTCTTCGTCGGGGCCGTCGGATTCGCCTGTTACTAGCGTTACTTTAGATAAGACCTCTCTCACACTTTTAGTTGGGGAAGAAGCAACCCTTAAGGCAACGGTTAAGCCTTCAGATGCTCCCAACAAAGAGGTTGCGTGGATTTCTGGCAATACGGCCATAGCTACGGTGGATGGAAATGGAAAGGTAAGTGCAAAGTCTGTTGGTGAGACCAATATAACGGTTCTTACCAAGGTTGGAGGCAAGAAGGCTGATTGCAACGTAATCGTAACGGCTGAGAAAGTCAAGGTAACCGGCATTAGCTTGAACACTAATTCGCTGTCTCTGGCGGTGGGAGAAACACAAACCCTCGTTGCTATAATAACGCCTTCTAATGCTTCGAACAAAAAGGTCGACTGGCTCTCCAATGATTCTTCTGTCGCATCAGTTGACGAGGAGGGGAATGTTACTGGTAACGGGCTGGGAAGCGCTACCATCATAGCCACTACGGCTGACGGAGGCAAAAAGGCCACCTGCTCTGTTAAAGTAACCAAGTCAGGGTCTTCCGTAGCAGTGACCGGCATAAAACTGAACAAGTCGTCCATTACCATCGGTGTAGGTGAAAGCCAGACTCTCGTAGCTACGATAGAGCCGTCCAATGCCACCAACAAGAATGTCAACTGGACTTCCAACGACACTTCAATCGCCACTGTGGACGAGACCGGGAAGGTGACCGGTAAGGGCGTAGGCAATGCCACAATAATCGCTACCACTGCTGAAGGCGGCAAGAAAGCCACCTGCTCAGTAAAAGTAAACCCTTCCAGCTCTTCAGTTGCAGTTACAGGTGTAAGCCTTGACAGAACCTCTTTGAACCTGAGCGTTGGAGAGAGTGCTACATTGATGGCCACTGTGACCCCATCTAATGCTTCTAACAAAGAGGTGACCTGGTCTTCGGACCAAACATCTGTAGCCACCGTAGATGCCAGGGGAAAGGTTACTGCCAAGAATACTGGTACTGCCAGAATAACAGTAACGACTAATGATGGTGGCAAAAAGGCCTATTGCACAGTAACTGTAAATTCCTCAATACAGGGCTACTCTCTTTCTTCTTGGCAATTGAATCCTGATTGTATAGTTGGCACTAATGACAGATTAAATACTACACGTCCTTCTGACAGTGCATACTACGGGAACGAGCCATACCGCTCTTATGGAGCAATTGGGCTATTTGATCCGGAGAAGAATAATACCACGAATATACTTTGTCATTTTAAACATGGAGCCGAATGCTGGAATAATGACAATATGAGCTACGCATATACGTTCAAGGTGATAAACTACAAGAACGATGTTGTGGATATTATTGATGGCTATACGAAAAATAGCGCGGATTTTGATGCGGATGGATACGCATACATAAAGGTTTATGGTGAAAATCTCAGAAACATGGGCAAAGGAGTGTATCCTAGCCCGGATATAATGATTAGAAAACCTTCATCTCTCGTCAAAGGGAGGGACATCCTAATTGAAGTTACTGAATATATTTCTAATAATAACGCGGTTCAAAGAGGTTATTATTATCTAGTACCAGATGCTGGAAGAAACGCAAAGATAGAGTTTACTGGGCAAGGTGTTGAGTTAGGTGTCTTCCCTGATAGTAATGATTATGTAATGGTTCATGAGTTTATGCCCATCATTTACAAAAATGGGAAGAAGATTCTAGAATGGAATAAGTCTTTGAAGGAGTGGTCGATTACCAGCGACGGCTATAGTATGGGGATAACTAGTTCATATAGGGTAGAAGTTAGGATGACAAAGCTCATTTTTGATAAAACCGCGAAAGACACTGAGAAGTCCTTTTTAAATAGGCTTTTCCTTTTTGAAGCAGGAGATAACATTATGCACAACCCTTCCATCTATCCTGAAAAAGGAGGAATCGCTTGTGACTGGAGTTATGGCCCTGTTTTAATGTCGAATAAAATAGCTGGCTATGAGATGGATGTATTATATGATGGACGGTCTATAACCACCGTAACCGGAACAATCAAAATACTAAGTTATGGTAAAAAAGCTCATCCTTATCACCATCCCGACGGGTCTTGGTGGAATTAGATTGTTATTCACCCTGAAACACGTTTTCGAGTCTAGTATTTGACCCGTTTGCAGTGCATCAAGGTAATAGATGTCACTGGAGAGAGGGAATACACTAGAATAACAACTCCCGATACATGGTTCTTGGGGAAAAATATTCAGTGGAAAGACATTCCCGGCAGAATCAGAAAAGAATGCTTTCACTTGTCATCATTCTTAGACGAGTGGCCAATAACTATGCCTAAATAGCCGATCAGTGCATATATGGCAATACCTATACAAGCGAATATGAGAAACAGGCTCCAGCTCATGGGCTTGCCGGCCAGCAATAACCCCAGAGGGAAGAGAACGATATAAAGGGCACCGCTTATCGCCCATCGCTTGATGAAATTCTTTTGTTCCTTATTTAGTTTCATACTAACGTTCTGATCTTAGCCAAATATACACAAAAAAAACAAGTTATCGGTCGGCGCACATTTCTTCCTGAGTGGTGCTATAGTTGAAGCGACTCTTGTTACAGGAGGATCCTGGCCAGGTCGCTGAAGGAACGGACGGCTGTCTCGTAATGCGTGCCTTTGCGCTCCCTATGATAACGGACCGATGGAACGGTTTGCTTTATCTGGTAGTACAGCAGGTCCGCGCATACCACTGGTATTATATCGTCATTCTCAGAGTGTCTTATCACTACCTTAACTGAAGTCGGTATCGGTTGACTACCTGCCCCTGGGACGGCAAAAGTATCCAGTATGGCCTTGATACGCTCCAATTCCTGTGAACCTTCCGGAGTGAAAAACTCAGGGCGCAGGTAAGTATGCAAGTCTTCTCCGTAAATCCTGGCCATTTCCCTGGGATTCAAAGTGCTGGACGACAGCGATTCATAGTCTTTCAACACTCGGCCATAAAAGATTTTTGCCGGGTCCAGCCCTGCATCGCACCAAAAATTGAGGCTTCTTACCAATGAGGGATAGATGAGATAGTTGATGGTCCCTTTCTGCAGGGTGTTTTCCAGTGCGAGGCGGGGATTGTAAGCGCCTCCTCCCACACACAAAGCCTTTACTTTCACTCCGTATGAAGGGTCGGAACTGTAGAGACCGGCAAGTGCCACGGCACTGGGGGCACCGAGCGAGTAACCGAACAGGTATGAATTGGACGGGAGAACCAAGTGTAGTTCGTTCTCGATATACTCTTTTGCTGCAAGCCTCAAGTGGGCGGACAAAATAGCGGAGTTCTCGCTCACCTGATATGCCACGGTGAGGCTGTCCGTAACCCCATATCCTATGAGGTCCGGCATGATTGTAACATATCCTAAGGACGAGGCGAGTATCTCTGTGGAGTACATGCGTGCAGTGCCGCAGAGATTTTTCTCCCTATTGTAAGGGCACATTTCCACCACTCCCCGAAATCTCCTGTTAAGCGGAAAAGCAACTATGCCCGAGGCCTCTATGGCGCGTCCTTTGGGATCTTGGGTTTTATATTTCAATGCGACACAACGGGTTGTCCCTCCGAAACGGCGCAGCAGTTTGAAAGCAATGGCAATATCGTTCTTGTTGACATCGAGTCCAAATTCCACGATCACTGAGTCAAGTTGCTGCTCAAGCGAGAGATCACGTTCGGCCAGCACAGATACCAGACGCCCCTGTCCTCTGACCGCAGTCGGCAAGAGGCACACGACGGCGAGGATTAAAACAACTAAGGTGCATCGAAAGCGGTACATTATACCTAAGTCCCGAGTGTCTGTTTGATGGCTGGTGATGGCAAAAATACAAATATCTCTAATAATCTGCAATTTATGGGACGTATCTTGCCATACAACACAGAGCCGCTGGGGGCCCTCCGCTAGAAACATTCGGGCAAGGTCTAATTTAAATGCCTGGACCTTGCCCGCTCATAGGGTTCCCACGCTGCTAGAAGCACGATTGATGGGCAAGGTCCCGCCCACGAAAAGAGACCTTGCCCGGTGCCGCCCAGAAAGCGTCGGCATCTGTTACATCAATTCCTCCATCTAGAATATGGAATGCTTCAAAACCTGACGGAACAAGATTGATGTTTCGGCCAGTTTCTCGCTCCCGGTTCTCCCTGTCTTCCTGGTAGTATGAAAGCGTCTCCCAACAACTGAACCAGTAGGTGTTCTTGGCCATATAGGAGTAATGTTCGTTCACCTTTGTGGTGGCTTTCTTGAATTCCGGATGATACTGCATCTTTTCGCCGGAAATGTAATGCTCCCTGATTTCCCTGAGGGAAAGCGGCGTGCCGTCCAGGTCAGAAGCATAGTTCCCATCCATATCAGTGTCTATCATCGCCCATTTACCCAGCTCGGGAAGCCACACCTCATTGACCACGTGGCAATCATTGTCATTCTCATCTTCCGGAAGGCAGGTGACATACCGGGCATCCAGACCGGCGGCGAGCATCAGTTCAAAGGTGAGGATACTGTGCAGCCGGCAGTTGAACGCCGGTGCGACGTTCTTGGTATACTCCCACAGGTCGATGGCATTCCGGTGCTCAGGCTCTATCTCCTGATTGTCGTGCGGGATGTTGGCCGCCACATATTTGCCGATGGCGAGAGCCTTGGTCCAGGTGTCCGCATCAGCATCGTACAACTGTTCCAACTGGAAATAACCCCGGATCTCTTTTGCCCGGGCCGAATCCTGAAGTATCTTCATTTCAAAGGCAACCGAGTCCTTCTCAAAAGGCCCGGAAGTGCGGAGCTTCTCCACATATTCCCCGAACCGTCCTTTTGTTGACGGATAGATAGAGATGGTCGTTTTCCCATCAAGCAAGAAAAGAATGAGCACCGTGGACAGAATACCGATCACGGCAAAGATGCCCCAAATAACTTTCAGAATCGTTTTCATGCACATCGAATCTTACTTGTCCTTGTTTTTGGATCTGATGACCTGCACAATTTCGATTATTCTTCTTAAGACAAGAATGGGAAGAGTGATGAGAAGTACCACGCGAAACCAGTCCATCGGCCGATGGAGCGTTTGTACGAATAAGTTGACGAAAACAGCGATGACAAACAATGACCAGAAGATGCGCCATCCTCTCGATTCAAAGAATAATTTTGTCTTGTCCCAGAAACTGCTCATAATAATGGATGGATTTCGATTAATCGCTCCAAATATACACAAAAATTCAAGTTATCGGTCAGCTGGCATTTCTTCCCGGGCGATGCTGAGTTGAAGCGAATACTGCGGAAGAGGATCAAAAAGGGGACGCTTACAATTTATTATAGCGAAAATCCTTTTGGCTAATAATAAATGAGAGTGAACAACAAACGCTTCGTGAACGACCCAAAAATTACCAAGATCAATCCTTGCTATAACCAAATAGAAAGACCTGCCAACTCGGCTAACGGTGATATATAGATTGGAATAACAGGTCGTTTTCAGTTCATTCATGTAATCTTTAAATATCGAGGAAGTCGATTGCCTTTCAGCCTTTAAAAATCAAAAGCAAAAATCTGACATGGAGGATATGTTAAGAGTCTCTTTCTGGGGTAGCATATAGAAGGTTCAAGTCCTACCCAATTCATATCGAGAGGCTTAAGTTTACAGGACTTGAGCATCTTTTGCTGAACAAATGATTGATAATGCCTCATAAAATGCTATATTTGCTCAAACATCAATCAAGTAATATGGCAACACAACAATACCCCTGCGAGACCTGTAAACTACGGGCTCATTACGACAAGAATCCTAAATCCATCATAGCTCGCTTCTGGCGCTGGCACATCAACTTCTGCCCGGGATTCAAGGCGTACTTTACTAATCAGGACGAAGAGACAAAGGCCGCACTACGAGAGAGGTATAACTTTCAAAAGTATCAGTAGAATAAGCTAAGTCTGATCCTTGTTTTTATGGTCGGCAAATACAAAGTCATAACCCTTTTACTCCCTCTATCCAACATTTCACTCCGGTTATATGCCGGAGTGAAATTGTTTTATTATGGAGTTGAAGGGGGAGTATAATGGGCTGAAATTGCAACCTTTTTGCAACCTCCTATAAACTGCTGCTTGCTGCCTTCCGGGCGCAAAATTAAGTTGTTGATAGACAGTGCTTTAAACATTTTAGGGTGCCAGTGAAACGGGCCCCCTAAATCAATTAAATTGCTGTCAATCAGTGCCTTAACTTTGCGCTGTGAAGCGCGACCCGGCATCCCTCAAGTTGTTCTAGCCCCGGAACAGCGACACAGCCACACGCACCTGGTTGATTTAGCTCCGAAAGTGCGACTACACCACGCCCCCTCTAAACAAAACAAGCACCCACGTTTCCGTAAGTGCTTGATTTTCAGGAGCTCCCCCTCGGGGACTTGAACCCAGGACCCCCTGATTAACAGTCAGGTGCTCTAACCAACTGAGCTAAGGAGGAATATTTCACCCGTCATTTCTGATGGGACTGCAAAGTTACGCTGAATTTTCAGATTTGCAAATAATTTCTGGATTTTTTTGTATCTTGTTCTTCGATTTGTAACGATTGGCTGCTATGAATGCTAAGATACAGGAGGTTCTTGATTGGCTGGAGCGAAACGGGATTCCTTATGAGATTCACTACCATCCGCCGCTGTTTACGGTGGCGGAGGCTCTTGCGTACTGGAAAGATATCGATTCTACCCATTGCAAGAACCTTTTCTTCCGAAATCACAAGGGCAACCGGCACTATCTGGTGAGCCTGGAGTGCCATAAGGACCTGGATATCCACGCTCTTGAGCACAAGTTGAGGCAGGGCAAACTGAGTTTCGCAAGCCCCGAGCGCATGGACCGTTGCCTAGGCGTGACTCCTGGTTCGGTGTGCGCATTCGGGCTTATCCACGATATGGACATTGCTTCTACGGCCAATCCTAAAGAGCTTTTCGAGAATGGCCACAGGGTAAAGTATTTCATCGACTCGGACCTCAAAGATTCGCCTAGGGTGAGTTTCCATCCCTGCGACAACAGCGCCAGCGTCGTTATTTCGGGCGAATCTTTCCGCCGCTTCCTGTCCATTTGGGGAGGGGAGTACGAGTGGATAGACGTATGATTTGCTCCGCTCGCGGATATTTGCTAAATTTGCCTTGTTATGGATGTGACTTTTCTGTCAAGGATGATAGGGGAACTTATCCTCGACCACGACTCCCTGTCCCTGCCCGGGCTGGGGACTTTTGTGGTTGAAGATATGCCTGCTTCGTTCTCTGACCGTGGATATACCGTCAACCCTCCTTACCGGCGCCTGTCTTTCTCGGAGAGGGAGAGCGCAGACGGATTGCTTGCCGAATTGTATGCCAGCAGCAATCCGGTGCAGGAGGAAGAGGCGGAGGCAATAATCAATGCGTTTGTTCTGGATCTAAAGGCAGAGCTGCAGCGGGACAAGGGAGTAAATCTGCCCGGGCTGGGCAGGCTGAGGGCCACCCGTGAGAACCATATCTTCTTCGTTCCTGATGAAGATTTGGATATTTCGCCTGAGGCGTGCGGCCTGGAGCCGGTGTCGCTTAAGTCGCGCCGCAGTGCCGCGCTGCCCGATGTGATTCAGCCGGTCCCGGCAGTCCCGGAACCACAGGTTGCCCCGGAGCCTCTGGCAGTCCCTGCAGTGGAGCAGGTGCCCGCGGCAGAAGCGACAGCCACTGCAGCTCCCGCTGTAGAAATACCCGCCGCAGAACCCGCGCCTGCCGCAGAACCCGCGCCCGCCGCAAAGCCGGAGCCCGCCTCCGAACCAGAGCCGGCCATAATAGCACCCAAGCCCCGCCGCAGGGCGCTGGGCTGGGCCCTTGGCGTTGTAGGCACCGCCGCGGCCTTGCTGCTCGCATTCGTACTGGCCTCGCGCCTGTCGCCCGGCTCCACCGACCGCCTGCTCTATACTCAGGAGGAATTAGCAATCATTAACGCACCCGAAGATGGATCTGGTTTACCCCGTTAGCATAGCACCCCTGGCATCGGCCGGCAAGGGCGCCCGCGAAATGGTGCCGGTAGTGGAACCCACTGGAACCGTCATCGGACGAGCCTCCAGGGCTTCCTGCCACTCAGGCACCAAGCTCCTTCATCCGGTAGTCCACTTGCATATCATCACCCGTATCGGCCAGGACCACCGG
>JAEEGK010018836.1_pt1 | contig 14880 bp, 9 predicted proteins | sample 8958771 | NCBI WGS metagenome assembly JAEEGK01 (sample SAMN16246547, study PRJNA631951) | gut metagenome | biome: gut microbiome; feature: rumen; material: SC-attached | host: Bos | place: Iran: Karaj | collected 2018-10 | reverse complement strand
AAAGCACACCCTCGCGAGTGTGCTTTTTACACATATCAGTAATTCCCCTAAAACTCCCTAATTAAGAAACTAAGATATGTTGTAAACGTTTTTATGAATGTAAGGCCCAATACTTTTTAGCGTTTGAATACGTAAATGTTCCTTGCGCGTTGGTTTCTGTATACGTGCCTTCGATAAGGATGTACTTGCCATCCCTAATTGTCCAATAATTAGCCTTTTGGTCACCAGAAGTTAAACCAGATGTTCCACCACCGATGATATCAGAAACACTTTCAGTGTAATAATAGACAGTATTGTGATTTGTGACTGTGGAAATAAGGTTGGCTTGGGTACCAAAAGCGACATCACTGTAGTGATCTTTAACACCACTGAATGTGGTGTCAAAACCTCTACCAGCTTTATTAATCTTGTCACCAATTAAGACTCTGACATTGTTTTTATCGTTGATAATGGCACCATTAACTAGAGACTGGTCTGAAGTTTCATTTTCTTTAGCTACGCCAACATAGATTGTGCCATTAGTGTTTGGAAGATGGAGATATTTAATCTTCGGGCAGTTTATAAACGCTCCACCGTGAATTGCTTTCAAACCAGTGGCACCAGATAAATCTAAAACGCCAGAATGTGTATCGGCCACTAAAGTCTCACTACTTCCATCATATTTATAGTATTTGTAGTTTTCTCCACCGGTCATTTCTTCAAGATTGATACATTCTCTAAAAGCACCAGCACCAATCTTTTTCAAGCTTGTCATGACTTTAAAATTCATCGTAACTAGATTACGGCAAGATCTAAACGCACTATTACGTGAGTTGATATTTCTCACAAGTTCATTCATTCTCATAGGGTAATCGGTATTTTCAAATGGTAACGAAGAATCCCATATTTCATCGTTTTTTGCAATAGCACTAATGTATTGAACACCAGCACCACCTGTCACAGTTGTTAAAGCAAGATTGTTTTGGAAGGCCATACCATAGATATGAGTTAATTCGCTGTTTAGGTTAATGGTTGAATACGATGTACTAGAGCAAGCATACATGCCAATCGCTTTTGTTCCAGAAGCAATTGTCAATGTACCAGGAACACCTTGGGCCTGATAAAGAAGAGTCTTTTTACTTGAGTTGCCAATGTAATAAACACCATTATTAGTAGTTTCAAAGTCACTGTTAGCGGTCATAGTAATTGTCGTCAAAGCCGATCTTGCAGCAGTCGGCTGGTTATCAATGTTGTTGAGTTTTTCAAGTTTGGCTCCTGTATAGAAAGCGCCTGCGCCAAAATGAGTGATTGAACCACCTAAAGCAACACTAGCAAAGTTATTATTAAAGAACGCATCTAGACCGATACTTGTCACACCACTCGGTAACATGCAGTAGCCTGGTTTTAATGATGTGCTGTAAGTAACGTTTTCTGGCGCTTCAACACCATTTCCTGAAACAAAAGAAACGACTCTTACACCTTTGTTGGTAACATCGTTTGCGCCATTACCAAAACGGAAGAAAGCTCTTTCACCAATTTCTTGGATTGTATTTGGAAGTTTGAAATATAAGCCTGGTGTCTGATTAGCACCACTAGAAGTGGCGAACGCACACATGCCAATCTTTGTGAGGTTTGCGGAAATGTTAATATCGTCAGTCGTGACGTCCTGAGTAAAATTGTCAAAAACTACGTTGGACAAATCAACTTCATTATTGAAAGGTTGATGGGCACTATCACAATAGTATTTTGAAACTGTATATTTACCGTTTTGTTCAACAAAGACAATAACGCCATCGTTATAGTTATTAACATAAGCAGGTAAGTGCTCGTTATCAATAAACGAGGCTGCTCTTTGTGCGCCGTTTGCCTTAGCTTTTGGTTTCCAGTAGATGGTCTTTGAAAAATCAACATTATAAAATGTTGGAATAATAGTTCTTGTTTGTTTTGAGTCTAAGCCCAAAGAAACGTTATATGAGGTTATGGCTTGCGATGTATCAGTGTTCCATTTGTGAACATCAACACCGTTAACTTGACTATCAAGATATGTGTCATCATCTATTTTTCCTGGAGCAGGCCCATCAACATAAATAACCAAATCCCTCTTAACTGTTGCTGAAGCACCGAGAATTGATGTTTCTGGTTTCGATCCAGCGTCTGCGTTGGTATTAGTTTTAAAAGCACCCCAAGGATATTGATTTCCTGTTCTGCTGACGAAGGCAGCTGCTTTTCTAGTGGTAAAGAAAATCTCCCTTAATTGCTCACAGTTCTTAAATGAGTCACAACCAACTAAGCACAAATTCTCACTAGCGACAAATTTGGTCATAAACCAAGATCTGTTGAATGCGTTAGGAGATATCGAACACGTGTATGTGTTATCCGCTAATTGTTCAGGAGTTGGATCATCCATCGTCACCACTCTAACGGCGGTTCTACTTGTTGCAGAATTGCTATTGTTACCAGTTCTAGAACCAAAGGCATATGGACCAACCGCTGCCCAGTTACTAGTGTTATAGTTACTACTTTCTTCTTTATTAATATTTGCTTTTTTTGCATCGTCATCGCTTAAAGAACACGGCAAGGCAACATCGATTTCTGCAGAGCCAAGATTGCCACCAATATTGCTAAAGCAATAACCACCTAAAACCTTTAATTGAGATGGTTCGTCTGGATCATTAGCTTTAAACGACAGGCTACCTACTGCAAGGAAATTGAAGAAAGCATATTTTCCTAAGTATTCCAATGAATTTGGAAGTGCTAAAGAAGTAATGTTTTCCATTTTCGTTGATTCAGCACTTCTATCAGCAAAGATGCCATTGCTGATTTCTTTTAATGTTGTACAAGTACTGAAATCTAAAGAGGTAATTGCATTACATTTATAGAAAGCTCTACGGCATATCTGCACTAGGCCATCAGAAAACTTAACACTATTAATGTAATCACCTTGGTTGGCAAATGTTTCCTTTTTAATGACCTTTAAAGGATACTCTTTATTATCGAAAGTAACACTACCAGGAATAGTTAACGCTTTAGTTATTGGATTATAGTAATCAGCCACTATTTGAGTAGGTGGATCCCACTTATAAATAGCAGCGTATTCATTATCAACACCACCATCGGCTAATTTGATGGTTTTTTGGGCAATGTTTTCCGAATCTTGATTTTGGCAATCTAGCCAAATATCCGCAGATTCAATTGTATATCTTAAACCTGGATATTCATTAGACTGTAAAATGACAATATGGTCGTTTTCAATTGGAATCTTATCAGAGTTATTATTCATAATAATCTTTTTGCGCCAATTGGTTTCGTATTTGTTGTCTGGATTAAAAGGAGAGCTATAATAGCCAAAATGTAATTTCAAAGCACTGTCGCAATCAACGAATGCATATGGCTCAACTTCGTCTAAGTTTTCTTCAAAATATACCCATTTCAAGTTAGTGCAGTGAGCGAAAGAATAGCTCTCTAATGTTATTTTATTAACATTATCACCTGTACCAGTTTTTGATGGGAAATAGAAGTTACTTAATGATTCGCAATTTTGGAAACAGCTGTTGCCAAAATACGTTAAGGCAGTTGAGCAGTTAAAATTAACAAGACTAATACATGACGTAAAGGCATGATCACCAATAGATGTAACTTTGTCATTTGTTAATAAGAATGATGAGCCATCACTATTGCTATAGAAGAAGTATTCCATAGCGCGGCAATCGATAAATGTACTTGGAGCAATTTCGGTAACATTATATGGAAGAACGAATCTAGTCATGTTTTCACAGTATCCAAAAGCTTCTTCTCTAATCTCTTCAACTGAATTAGGTAAAGATATCGTTTCAAAATCACAGAATCTAAAGCCACCTTTTGCAACAGCGGCAACAGTGTAAGAAGCTCCGCTATGCGTTACTGTTGATGGAACAATTAAATCAGTAGGAGTATCACTTGGGTCCATACCCCACGCAATAGCAACTTTAGTTGATTGGCCAGTAATGGAATAACACTTATAGGTGTAACCGTCACCATCTGTATAAGTAAAATATGAGTTATCATCGATAACATAAGCAGCAAACGTGGAAACTATACCAGCTCCAAAACCAATGGCACCAGCGGTTAATGAAAATGTTAATGCTGTTAATATCAATGTTGTTTTCACTTTATTTTTCATTGTTTGTTGCTCCTTTCTTATGTTCGATAGATGATGTTGACGTCTTTGTAACGTGTGTTATTAATGAAATGCACCTGTTTAGTCGGCGAGTACGTCAATAGATATGTCACAAATATTGTTGGAGAATCTGAGAAAGATAACGCTAAGCGATTAATAGATTCATCTTCTTTGGTATTAACAATAAATTGTGTGCCTAAGCTATCGTTATACAAAACTTTGAAAGTCACATCACTGATTACTAAACTATTGCTTTCGTATGTAGCAAAAGTTGGAGCCTCGGTTAAGAAATTGACCTTTTCGATAGAGTTACCAATATCCGCCATATCTTTGCTACCGATAGAAGCATCGGTTTGGCCTTGAACAGCAAGGAAATAGACATTAGCGGTTTGATTGTCATTCGCTGCGCCAATTACGTAGTCACCTTTCGGTAATTTAAAAATATGGGCATAAACAGCGTTATTATCTGTTGTCATGTTGTTATTAACCACTACTTCTGTAGATGTTTTACCTGGCGTGGTGACATTGCCATCAGTGTGTTCAACCTCATATGTGTAATAACGATGGGCATCGTTACCACTACCGATATTTGAGGATCTCATTGAGTACAATTTAGTAACACCACCACTTGACGAAGAGACATTGTTCCTATAAATCGCGATATCAGCGTTATTGCCAACAACAGAGACGTTTGCCCCACTTTCGTTTTCAATGTGGAAGACGATAGAGTTAGCGGGATAGTAATTGCCATCAGTGTGTTGAACCTTGTTGTCGCCTTTCGGTTGTTTAAGTGGCATATAAGAAGAAAGACTTGTCAAAAGTTCGTTTTCCGAAGAACGGAACATAAAACCAAATCTAGAACTACCTGGTGTAACAGGTGCACCATATTTATCGATTAAAATTGAACTTAAGTAATTAGAAAGGAAAGCACTATCTGTGTTGTACATATAGTCTTTACCGGCGGTCTTGGACATTTCGCTTAAATCTAGTTCAAAACAATAGTTGAAATCACGTGAGAAAGGATAACCAAACGAATTCACGTCGGAATATGATGGTAGTTTCGTTGGTCTAAATGGAGCATAATCTGACCAAGTGTGACTGTTAGTTTTTGTATGATCATATTCAGCAGTTGAGAAATATACTTTAGTCTTTTCTGAACCATTTCTAATACGCGAATCTCCGATATTATCAAGGGCGTAAGAAGAGTATTGAGCGTTTGGATTAGCAGCGGCACTATTTTTGGATGTAACAATTTTGAAAACACCAAGGCCACGGTCAACATCTTCTTCATCTTCAATAACCTTATTCCAAATGAAATCAACTGAGTTAAAATCTTCTTCGATATTATTGTTGTTAAGGGTATAGCCAGTTTGACGGTAGTCATACATATCCTTAGCAGTACCAGTAATATAGACGTTACTACCTAAGCCTGTATCGAATGTACGCAAATATTCGGAATAGTGATCGAAAGAATCTCCGGAATTAATAAAGTCACTATAGGAAACAAATGAATGATAAGCACCCTTACTATCAACACCTTTATTAGCGTAGATTGTATGTCCAGCAGTCATGTTTCCACGAATCATACTATAGATTTTCGAGAAGTTCATGATACCGATATCACCATCGGTGACTAAACCAATTTCAGGATCGATACCATTAATAACGTTCGTGCCGATTTCACCCACTAAACCAGTATCGCTTTCCGTTAGAATTGGAGTGTAACCATTTTCATTGAAGGTGAATTTGCCATTATATACATAAGAATTAGCAAGGTTTCCATCAACATGTCCCGCTAAGAAGCCAATGTTATTACCATGATGGTAATTAGTGGCTCTATTGCCAACAGTTACTTCGTCAGAATAGTCACAGAAAATAGAAGCGGAGAAGTTGCCAAGGCTACCAGTGCCTGAGAAAGTATCACCGTTTGAATAGAATTCAATAACATATGTTTGAATAACTCTGGAGAAGACATAACCATCAACTTCAGTGGAAGCAACTAAAGAGACTCTTACATCCGCTTCCATATCGCTACCAGAATTAAAGTCTTCAGAGTTAGCAAGAATACTCATATCGATAACAATTGCTTCATCTGGCCCACCATCACCATCAATATCTAAGACGGTTTCTTTTTTAATGATTGGGGAAGATGTTTGCCATGTATAGGTGAATGGATCGTTTTCAACTTCTGGAAATGTCATTTTGAAATACGCACCATTATAGATGTAATCTGTTCTATTGGCTTGAGCGTTAAGATTGTATAAGGTTGTACCACCTAAGCCATTAGGATGTTTAAGATTTGTTTCGGTATAAGCATTACCGTTATATCTATAAATGGATAAGCTTGTATCGTTAGAAAGATAATGAGAACCGGTAAATAAGGCTTCCGCGGTTGTGAAAGTATAATCTAAGTCAGCGTGATAAAGTTGATAGTCACTATCGCTTGTTGTGGCGTTATAGCCTAAAGAGCAGATTTCTAAATTCTCACACACTAAGCCATTAACTGTGCCGTTACAAGCAACATAGCCAAAGACGCCGATATCTTCTGGATAACCAGTTACTTTGAGGTTTTTGACAGGAATACCATTGCCATTGAATTCTCCAACGAATGGAGTTGCTTCACTACCAATTGGGATGATTCGTGTATCACTTTCAGATATAGAACTCATATCAAGATAACTATCGTATTCATTTTCACTACCTGGGTTGATGCATCTTAATCCATCGTTTTCATTGAAAACATGACCGATTTGGAAATATGCCTTTTCTGGGAAAACGCCTAAGTTTTGTAAACGAGTTAAGTTATAGAAGTGAACTGGACTCACGATTTCATATGGATTTCCAGCGGTACCATCACCAGCATAGAAATAACCACGCAAACCAACTTCACCATCAATAGCTTGGTCATCAGTTCTACCACCAGCACCAACAAACCAGCCTAATGTTAAACCAGCTAGGGATATTGAGAAGACCCCTAACGCTATACAACCGAGGATGATTTTAGAAACTAGCTTTTTCATACTAATTTAAAACCCCCGCGGAAATATTTAATTCAAACGCATAATCAAACACTGCGTGAATGTTTCTAGAATAAATGCTTGTGGTATACTTGTTTAATTCAGAAACAGCGTAATTAACGTTGATATATAACTTTAATGTTTTAACTTCATTCTCACCTTGGAAAAGAAGCGGTCTATTTCTAGTAACACTGATTGATTCAGGTTTCGTTTGATTACCATAGAAATGAGCGTGATCGTTAGTGGATAATTCTTGCTTGGTCAAAGAAGACAAATAAGCAATCTTATAGTAAACGATTTCTTCATCGGTTAAAGAATGAGGAATTCTACTATAGTAAGACGGGTAATACTCATTACCATTAGGGAAGTTACCGTTTGCACCATCCGCTAAATCTTGTTCAGTATAGACATCGAAATCAACACAATCAGATAAGAAGATTTCGTCATTAAGTTTAGTTTTTTCTTCGAGAAGAAGGGCTTCTAAAGATAAATAACAGCTTGTGAAGGCTGAAGAAGAAACTGAGATTTCGTAAATAGCGTTGCAGTTCAAGTCAATTAATTCGTGTCTTTGAACAATAAGGTCAATTGGATCGAAAATGTTCATGACAGTCACAGCGTTCCATGTGCTATCGACTTCTTCACCAAATTGATGTCTTTCACTATCAAATAAGTATTTACCGACATTTCCTGTATATGGAGTTAAATAGTTAACAACGGTAAAAGCGTTTTCGCCAGTACCGACTGTTTCTTCGCTGTAATTGAATTTATATAAATTGATATCACCAATGTCATATCCATTACCATTGGCTCTCACTTTAAATGTTTCACCTTGGGCTTGAGCTCGTTTGGCAAAGCTGAACCACGCAACTGCGGCAATTACGCAAGAAAACAGTGAAAAAACTGTCACTGCACTAGCAGCAATAATTTTAACAATGTTTTGTTTTGATCTTTTCATTGCCTAACCATCTCCAGGTACATTATTCACCCGCACATAATAGGCAACTGGCTGTCTTTAAGATATAAAAACCTCAATCGTTTAACAATTGAGGTTGCTGGCTATCTTATTTAAGACCCTATAGTTTTGCGTCACTACATTGCTGTAGTTTTGCCTTTTTCTCTACTACTATTTTTATACCTATAGGTTTTTGATGTCAATACTTTTTTAGATTTATCTAATAGTAGAAATTCATTTTTATTAGAGGTTAACGTCATTTTTCAATTATTTTGCTAAAAGTAGAATATTTGCTCGAATTTCTTATTTAAAGCGATACAAATGAGCAGTGCAAGTTTAGCGGTTGGTTGGTATTGTCCTGTTTCAATGGAACTAATTGTGTTCCTTGAAACACCAATCAAATTAGCGAGTTCCGCTTGCGACATTCCCTGCTGTTTTCTGATCTCCGCTACATTATTATGTAGAATTAATGTTTCGTTCATATTAGATCACCTTAGTCAATCTTAAGACCCAGAATGTTAGCCAACCAATCGCGATTAATGTGTAACAAATGGCCACCACTAACTCGTGCTTTTTTCTAAGCATGAAGAATTTTGTAAAGAAGGCAGTTGCTAGCATGAGGAAACATCCTCCCATAATCTCATAATGCATTACGCCAGTAACTATCATTTCCACGATGACTATTGCAATAAATGCTAAGCCACCCACTGTGAATGCGATGTTAGTGCCTTTCTTTTGTGCTTCTAAATCAGCGATATCTTTTCCCTTATTTTCTTGTTGGGCTTTCATTAAGATTTCATTCTTTTCCATAACGTTCTCCTTTTGCCAAGTTGACTTGTCACAACACTATATTAGATTATGCCAAGCGTACTTGTCAACAACATTTGGAAATATTTTTTTATTTATTTCGATTGAGTCGTAGATTATTATCTCTATTATTGTTATAATAAATTTGTTCAAATAAGTAGACCACAGGCGCTATGAACTAGCTATTAGCAAAGTCGACCATACGCAGGTACACTGAGGTAAATGGTTGTTTGAACTGGTATGTTATAGTGTTAGGACATACCAATGTGGACAGTATTGCCCATGGACTATATTGATTATTAGATAACTCTCCACCTTGATGTGGGACAAGGTCTAGTAATTGAATAGGACCTACGCTCCACACAATAGTAATATTGAGCATGAGGCCATCCAATAGAGGATGTAGCACCAGTAGCTATGGTTGGTAGGGATACCAATTGTTAGTTACATTAGGTGTTTTCTATTTGGATGGCTTTTTATTTATCTCCTTTTGAGGACACCAATGTTAACGAAAGGAGTTAAAGAATGGAAAAAGTTAACGAAAATGTCTTATCCATAATAGATAAGGATTATCAAAATTGGATTAAAAATCTTAAAACGAGATTCAAGCAATCTCAGATCAAAGCCGCAATAAGCGTGAACTCCGCTTTATTGGAATTCTATTTCGAGTTAGGAAAGCAAATTTCACAAACATCATTTAAGAATGAATACGGAGGAAAATTCTATAATAAGTTGAGCCAAGATTTGACCTCTTCTCTTGAAAATGCTCATGGTTTTTCGCCAAGAAACCTCAGATACATAGAGCAATTTTATATTTTATATAAGGATAAGGTTCAAATTTTGCCACAACTTGTGGCACAATTAACCTCTATTCCTTGGGCGCATCATCGTTATATCATGGACAAATGTAAAGACGTTGACGAGGCTTTGTTCTATGTTTATAAAACCATTGAAAACAATTGGTCTCGTTCTGTTCTTTTAAATTTCCTTGATTCCAATTTGTATAAAAGAGAAGGAAAAGCTTTGAACAATTTCCAAGTCACTCTTCCAGAAATTGGAAGTGACTTAGCTAATCAATTAACAAAGGATCCATATTCTTTCAATTTCTTATCCATGGATGATAGGTATTCAGAAAAAGAATTGAAGGATGCTTTGATGAAGAATATTCAATCATTCTTACTTGAATTAGGAAATGGCTTTGCCTTCATTGGAAATGAATATCGTTTAGAAGTTGGTCAAAGTGAATTATTCATCGATATGTTGTTTTATAACACTCATGTCCATGCATATGTCGTTATTGAAGTTAAGACTGGTAAGTTTAGGCCTGAGTATTCTGGACAATTGGGAACCTACGTAGTAGCAGTCGACCATCAACTACGTAGAGAAATAGACAATAAAACCATCGGAATACTCGTTTGCAAGGACAAAGACAATGTCGTGGCTAATTATGCCCTAGAGTCATCTTCCCAGCCTCTAGGCGTCTCTTCTTATGAATTATCTAAACTAATTCCTGAAGATTTCAAAAGTAGTTTGCCCACTATTGAGGAAATAGAAAAAGAATTATCCAAAAAGTAAAAAGAAAACCGCTCATTCATTTGAGCGGTTATTTTTTAAGTTTGGTCGGGACGACAGGATTTGAACCTGCGGCCTTCAGTTCCCAAAACTGACGCGATACCAAGCTACGCTACGTCCCGAAATGGCGCGCCTCACAAGAATCGAACTCGTAACCTCCAGATTCGTAGTCTGACACTCTATCCAGTTGAGCTAGAGGCGCATCTGATGCTGACAGTCATCTCATCCAGTATGACCTAGAAATAAGATGGAGGTTCCTACCGGATTCGAACCGATGATCATTGAGTTGCAGTCAATTGCCTTACCAGACTTGGCTAAGGAACCATTCTTGCAGCGTTATGAATTATAGCACTGCAATAATCTTACTATCAAGCACCAAATAAACTTTTTTTATTTATTAATGAAATTAGGCTTTGATTTCTGCCCACATCTTTTCGACTTTTTCTTGTTGTTTGCCGAAATCTTTCATCATGCAGCAACGATTTAAGTCAGCTTCAGTTGGATATTGGGCATCGAATTGACGACCTCTTTCTTCAGCGTCAATTTGAATTTTAGCTTCTTTGCCGAAGTAGAAGCTTAAGTCGACTTCTTCTGTCTTTTCAGCGTCTTCACCAGCTTCATATGTTTCCTTAACATATTCCCACATAGCATCACCAACGATTGGGGATGTGTAACCAACAGCGCCCATACATAAGGCAGCGTTTTCTGGAGCGCAGATGAAGTTCACAAATTCTTCCGCTAATTCTTTGTTGGCGCCTTTTGGCATAACCCAACCATCAAACCAAACGTTGCTACCTTCTTTTGGAAGAGCATAGTTTAAGTATTTTGGTGTTTCGCTTTCTTCAGCGGAATCCATCGCATAAATGGCATCACCACTCCAGGCTAAGTTGGCGTTGTAGGTGCCTCTTACGATATCATCTTTACCTTCGTCGACTTCGAAACCATAAACTGTTTTAGCTTTAGCTTCTTTTAAAGCGGCTTTGACTAAGGCAATTGTTTCATCATCACATCTATTGAAGATTGCGCTTAATTTAGCGTTGAAATCACTAGCGGTTTCATCTAAGGCAGCAATTTCGTCTTTGTAGACGTGGAAGATGGCGGTCACGTATGTATCTCTCATGGAATCTTTTAAAGAGAATTGCTTTTTGAACTTAGCATCGTTGCTCCATAAAGCTTCCCAAGTATTGACTTGATCTTCTTCGAAGTATTCTGGGTTATAGGTGAAACCCATTGTGCCCCAGAAATATGGAACAGCGTATTGAAGGAATGAACTACCATCATTTAATTTTTCAGCTTGGAATCTACCTTTGATGTATGGTGAACCGTTATCAGCGAAGTTCTTTAAAGAATCTTCGTATTTACCAGTTTTATCATCATAAGAGAATTTTTCAAGCATGCCTTCATTGGCCATCTTTTGAATCATGTAATCAGATGGGCAGACTAAGTCTGGCTTAATGGCGCCCATATCAATTTGTTGATACATTTCTTCATTTGTGGAGAAGTTTTCATAATCGACTTTGATTTTTAAACCAGTCTTTTCTTCATAGTACTTCTCGAATTTAGTGACGAGACTATCATCAACACGTTTGCCAGAATCATCTGTGCCTTCGTAAATATAGTCTTCCCAGTTGTAAACCACTAATCTGGCATCATATTTTGTGCCACATCCGGTGAGGCTTGTTAATGCACCAACGGCTACTAACGAACCCATTAATACTGCTAATTTGTTTTTAAGCATTTTTACCTTTCTCCTTTTTCATAACTTTCTTTGCATTTTGGTTGCTCTTGACATTCATGACAACAACAACGATTAATATCACAGCGAATAAAATAGCTGTAAATGCCCTAAATTGAGGTGGTAGGCCGCTTTTCTTTGTCGCGGCGTCAATATATGTGGAAATGGTATCAAATCCGCCTGTAGTAGGCTTTGTGAACGCAGTAATGACATAGTCATCAAGCGACAAAGTAAAGGCTAATAAGAAACCGGATAAAATACCAGGAACGATATCAGGAATAATAACTTTAAATAAGGATTGAGTTTGTGTCGCACCTAAGTCCATCGCTGCTTCATATAAGGATGGATCCATTTGTTCAAGTTTAGGTTCAACCGACATGACAACATATGGAATACCGAGCACGATATGACCGATACAGATTGTTAAGAAACTTCTTGGCATAAAGCTGGAGAAACTCACGAATAAGACCGCTAAAGCGACAGCGGTAACGATTTCAGCGTTAACGACTGGGATTTGGTTGACGAATTCTAAAGATGTCTTCATCCATTTCTTACGGAGATAATAGATACCAATCGCGCCTAATGTGCCTAAGATAGTTGCACCACCAGCGGACACTACAGCCACTAAAGCAGTGTTTTTAGCCGCATCCCAAATCTTTTCAGCAACTGGATAGTTAACTGGATCAAATAGAGAAGTATAGTTTCCAAAGCTGAAGCCAGACCACATACCTGCTGTTTTGTGTTCAGTGAAGGAGAACACAGTGATGTAAATAAGAGGGGCATACATCAAAAGAAGGATGAAATAAACGAAGACGTTAGCGAAAATCTTTTTAAGTTTTTCGTTTCTTCTTTTTCTTTGAAGGGCTCTATTGGTTTGTTCACTTGTCATAACTTGTTCCATTACCAAATACCTCCCTTCTTTTGTGTTTCATCTTTGTTAGAGAGCATTTTCTCCGCTAAAAGAGTTAAACCGATGATTAATAACATCACTAAAGATATTGTTGAACCAATATGGTTAGAAATAGCACTTGTATTACTACCGAATTGTTGTTCGATTAAGTTACCAATAATAGAGACATTGTTATTACTCATCTTATTAGCGATAACGTATGAGGACATTGTTGGCATGAATGTCATCATGCAAGCGGAAACAATGCCTGGAATAGTCATTGGAATAATATTTTTTACAAATACTTGTAATGGATTAGCGCCTAAGTCTGCAGCGGCTTCAATTTGGTTCTTATCCATTTTTAACATTTGGTTATATAAAGGTAAGATGGCGAATGGTAAGTAGTCATACACCATACCAATGACGATTGATAAATATGGATAGGCAGAAGTTAAGTCAACATGAAAGATGGCTTGACTTATACCATTTACTAAAGCTTTTAAACCAATGGTTCTAACAACAAAGTTGATCCACATTGGTAAAAGGAAGATATAAACGAGAACTTTGTTCTTGTTATATTTCTTATTACTTAATAAATACGCTACTGGGTAGGCGATTAAAATGCATATGATTGTGGTAATCGCAGCGATTAATAAAGTGGAGCCAATGACCTTCCAGTTGGTCATATTGGTGAAAACTGTACCCCAGTTACCAAAGGTAAATTTGCCATCACCATCGGTGAAAGCATAATAGACAATTAAAAGCAATGGGAAGACAACAAAGAGGAGCATGAAAAGAGCATATGGCATGCATAAGCTTCCTCTAAAGTTGAATCGACGTTGTTTACGTGCGACCGCTTCCATTGTTACTTCTTAGCTCCTTTACGAGATAAGTGGATTTGAGATTTATCAATGATGACGGAAACTTCATCGTTTTCATTCCATAAATCAGGTGTATTTAAAATGAAGTCTTCCTCTTCTTCGGTTCTAACCATCACTTCGTAGTGGTCGCCTAAGTAGATTAAGGAAATGATGTTACCATGGATGTCACTAGCGTCTGGATCATCACTAATGGTAATGGCTTCGAATGGCACTTCAACGTTGATTTCCATATCAACAGCGTCGATTTCGTTACCTTTTTCATCCACTAAAACTTCGTTCTCATCGATATGAGCACCTGGGAATAATGGCAAGATATCAACATCAAATTCAGCGTTAGCGAATTCAACTTTGTAGTCTTTTGTAATATAGCCATCATAGAAGTTACTCACGAATGGTTTCTTCATGATTTGAATGTTAACTGGTTCAACAGCTAAGCTGACTTTAATACCTTCTTCTAACTCAGCGGTTGATTGAACGATAACTTCGGATTTACCAACGTTAATGATGTATTCATAGTGCATACCTTTGAAGATCTTGCTAGAAACCACACCATCGACAACGCCTTCACCAGCTTTTCTTAAGATGAAATCTTCTGGTCTCACGACAACGTCGACTTTTTCATTAACTTGGAATTTACCAAAGTCAACTGGGTCAGCATCCCAATATCTATTTAAGAATCTAACTTTGTTATCTTTGGCCATTGTGCCAGTATAGATGTTAGATTCACCAATGAAGTCCGCGACGAAAGCGTTATTTGGTTCATCATAGATTTCTTTTGGTTTACCAACTTGTTGAATAACAGCGTCATTCATAACAACGATGGTATCAGACATAGTTAAAGCTTCTTCTTGGTCATGGGTGACGTAGATGAAGGTGATGCCTAATTTTTTAT
>JAEEGK010018834.1_pt1 | contig 14882 bp, 11 predicted proteins | sample 8958771 | NCBI WGS metagenome assembly JAEEGK01 (sample SAMN16246547, study PRJNA631951) | gut metagenome | biome: gut microbiome; feature: rumen; material: SC-attached | host: Bos | place: Iran: Karaj | collected 2018-10 | reverse complement strand
TCGACCCACACTATATTTATTTAATGGGAGCAAGTCAAGGGGGAGTGGTGGCATCATTGGTGGCATCGAAGCAGAAAGACAACATCAAAGGCTTGATTTTGCTCTTCCCTGCTTTCGTGATTCCCTATATGGCTCGCACATTCTTCCCCGATGAGGCGAGTATTCCAGAGCGATATGACCTATGGGGTGTAATCGTGGGAAAAGGTTATTTTCAAGAAGCTTATCTCGCTGATTACTACCCGCTTATCAAAGCGTATACTGGACCTGTACTCTTGCTTCATGGCAATAAGGATCAAGCTGTGCCTTATGGCTTCTCGAAGCGAGCTTTGAAGCATTATGCCCAAGCCACCCTGCATATCATCGATGGGGCAGATCATGGTTTTGAAGGCCCTCACTTTGAAGAGGCTATGCAGGAGATTCTACATTTCTTAAAACTTCATTAATCTACAAGCTAACTATCAATACGACTTTAAATCGTCATAGAAACTAGTGACCTCATGTAGAATGTTCTCTAGGTTGGTTTCATAACGCTTTGCCAATTCAGATGCCAACTCTTGAGCAGGGCGTTCATCAACAAAACCCACCAAGATATCCACTCCCAAGGCATTGAGCTTCATCACCTTGTTAATATGAAGTGTGGTTGGATCCTTGAAAGCCACTACATAATGACTAGCCAAAGGCACTACCTCAATCTTCGATGACAAGACACCAAACCTCTTAGGCTTAGTCTCCTTCATCTTTTCAGCCTTTGCTTTTTTGGCTTTCTTCATGGACTTTAGGAATCTGGTGTAGATTTCCTTCGTCTGCTTTTGCATCTCATGCACATAATCGTCTGGCATCTCAGGATAGCACTCGTTTACATTCGGACAAGCACTGAGGAAGTAGCACATCGGATACTTGGCACAAGTGGCACAAGCCTCCTGAGGCTCTGGGGCCTCAGCCTTGAAGTAAGCCAACATCTCCTCATCAAAGCTCTCTTGAAAAACATGCCCCACATGATGGCTGTCCGTATAATGTTCACACTTAGTGAAATGGCCATCTGGTTGAACCACCAAATGATTTACGCTATCAGCCATACAGTTACTGGTTTTGATGAAGGATTCAAAGGTGTTGGGACTATACATGCCCCATTTCTGCAATTTATCGTGGATATGCTTTCTTTGTGCCAACACCACCTTGCGTTTCTCGTCTTGTAAGACGGCCACCTTGATGCGTTCGTCCTCAAAGAGGGTATGCACGTAAGGAGATAACAACTTTGACTTGCCAAAGCGTTCATGCAGATAATCAGCCACTTTCTCTAAATCCTCGGCATTGTGCATATCAATGTTCATGCGAATAGCTACAGGAATCTTAGCCTTTAGCAAACCCTCGATGTTATTCATCACCCTTTCGTAGGCATTCACACCTTTATAGATAAAGGCTTTCACACGATTATAGGTCTGCTCAGTGCCATCGATGGTGATTTGCACACGTTTGAGGTTCCAAAGGTCTTTTGCCTCCTTCAGGGTTTCATCATCCATGAGATAACCATTGGTAATCATCGTAGAGCTATATTTGACACCTGCTTCTTTCAGCAGGTTGCATATCAAAGTGATAACGGGCTTGTTAAAAAGGGGCTCGCCTCCAAACCACTCGATGTTGACAGGTTTGTGCTCACAATGGTTGATGATGAACAGAGCCGTCTGACGAGCTGTTTCCTCTGACATAGGAATGCGACTCTGGCCCAACTCATAACAATAGAAGCAATGGGCATTGCAATCACTGGTGGTCATAATTGTATAGCCAGTGATGCCCTTTTGCGGCTTGCTTACCATTTGTGCCACCTTACGTAATTGGCGAGAAAGCTTCCTGTCATCATGCTCGTTGGGCACCAAATACCACTTGTCTATCAGTTCAGGCAGGTCAGCTGGGTTGTTTTCAAACACTTGTTGTTCCTCTTGTGAGAGAAGCAACATTTCCTTGGTCATGGTATGCAAGAGGAGCAGACCCTCTTTGACGGGGGTCTGCACCACAAAGTTCATCAGGCGATAAGAAGCATCGGCTTTATGCTTTTGCTTGCCCAACAGCTTGCCATAAGGCTTGATGGGGTTAAGTATTGTTTTCATAATCAATTGTGTCTGCTTTATTTCGGCAAATGAAAGGCGACACTCATCTCCTTCATCTGTTCGTCACTCATGCCCTCGGGCTCAAAGCCCATATTCTTGGCAGCAATGTAAATAAGTGCAGACTTGTTCAGCACATCCACCTGGTCGAAGGCACTCATGATATCAGTATCTACTGCAAAGACACCGTGCTTCTCCCACATCACCACATCGTAGTCGCCCAACTCTGCAAGGGTGGCATCGGCCAACTCGACACTGCTTGGCAACTTGTAAGGAATGATGCCCAAGCCACGAGGACAGAAGGCCTTTGTCTCAGGTATCATGCTCCACAACATGCGGGTGGCAGCATCTTTCTCCAACCATTTCTTGCTGTGTGTGAGTGCCACCAGCTCGATGGGATGGGTGTGCAGACTTGCCTTGTAGGGTGAGCCAGAGCCAATGAGCCAGTTGTGCACACTGAGGTGTGAAGGCAACTCGCTGGTGGGTTGCACTGGGTTGTCGGCAATGATGACATAAGAGGCACAATCGTCGAGGATGCGGATGATGGAGCCATTATCCATCGGCCAACGGGCCAAGTCTCTCATTCTCTTGCCTGTACCTTTGCAATAGAAATAGCAGCCTTTCAAATGAGGCAAGGTTGTTCCTATCTGCTTTACCTCACTGATGGCAGGCATTGCCTTGATAGCCTCATCCACATAATCAGTAACATTGACGGTGATGTTGCCACCATTTCTCTCAGCCCAGCCTTTTTGCCAAAGGTAACCAGCTACTTCGGCCACTTTATTTACCTCAGCAGCCAACTGAGGTCTGTTATCTAATATTGACATTTATTTAATTGAAAATTGAAAATTGAAAATTGAAAATTAATCCTTTATGGACTTCAACCTTCAATCTTAGTTAAACATTATTTAAGCAGTTCTGGCACGAAGGTAGAAACAATCAATACCACGATGCCAATAAGCAATACCACAATGGTTTTCTGCGAAACGCCCTTCCACTCCTTGAGGATGATGCCCCACACATTGCTGAACACCACATTGAGTGCCATCAGGATGCAGAAAGCGAAGGTGGTGAGCGTAGGACTCTCGGTGAGGAAACCCTTGCCGAGACTCAAGCCAAAGAACTGGCTATACCACAACAAACCAGCCAATGCGCAGAACAACAGGTTGTTGCCCCAGATAGCCGTCTTGCCATAATCGCCCCATGTCTTGTTCTTGCTGTTCTGATAGAAACAATAAACAGCATTGGTGACGAAACCACCTAATGTAACCAACAAGGTGGCAGGCAAGGTGCTAAACATCGGGTTGGTCTGCTCACCAAAGTTGATGTCCTTGCCAAACTCCAAACCCACATTGAAGCATCCACTCATGAAACCTGCCAAAAGCGCAATCACGATGCCCTTTGGGAAGTTGAAGTCCTTTACGGCAGCTTTCTTCTCTTCCTCACTCAAGCTCTGTGCTTTCATGTGACCAGCGATACCGATGATGGCGATACCAATCAAGGTAACCACCACACCTATGATAACGGCTGAGGTCAAGCTCTCCAAAGGTTTCTGCTCAGGGAAGTAGATATTCAGAAGCACAGGTCCCATGATGGTACCCAAGCCAGCACAAGTGCCCAAGGCGATGCTCTGACCTAAAGCTACTCCCAAATAGCGCATGGAAAGGCCGAAGGTCAAACCTCCCACCCCCCAAAGAACGCCAAAGAAAATGGTCATCCAAAGATTAAATGCAGGGGCAGAGGCAAACATTTCGTAAAAATGGCGCCCTTCAGGTACTGCCAACAAGGCTCCGAGTATGGGGAAAACCAACCACGCAAAGACACCTTGCACTATCCAATAGCTTTCCCAGCTCCAGTCCTTGATCTTGTTGATAGGCACATAGCAACTGCTTTGGCAGAAGGCGCCTATCGCTATGATAATCAAACCAATGATAATAAACATAGGTTATCTCTTTGAAGTAACGTCTTTTTCATACTGCTGGATAGCAGGAATGTATTCCTCAGCCACAGGCACATTGTTCTTGAGGTTGAAATAGTCGAATACAGCACCAAATGGCAACGACTTAGCTTCCTCCAACAAAGCCAGACGTTCGAAGTACTGACCATTAGCCTCATACTCACGCAACTTTGCCAAAGGCTCTAACAAAGCCAACAAGATGCACTTCTGTGTAGCACGGGTACCTATGATATAAGCACCGATACGATTGATGGAAGCATCGAAATAATCGAGTCCCACATGGGCACGATCCAAACCGTCGGCACGTACCAGTTCCTTGAACAAATCGAGTGTCTGGTCGTTCATGATGGTCACGTGATCTGAATCCCAACGTACTGGGCGACTTACATGCAACATCAGTTCAGGCACATACATCAACAGGGTGCTCACAAAGTCACTTACATTCTCGGTCTGCTCATAGTGGCCCGTATCAAGGGTGTACATTTGCTTGCGGGTAGCGCAATAAGCTGTGTAGAAGTCGTGTGAGCCAACGGTGTAGCTCTCCAAACCAATACCGAACAGCTTGGCCTCGAAGCAAGCCTTCATGTTTGGCAGGTTCTCTTCCATAATCTCATCCAGAGATGCAGCCAGAATCTCACGATACTTCTTGCGGTTAACGGTCAGGTCCTTGCTTCCATCATGTATCCAAATATTCATGATACATGGGTCACCCTGTGCCTTACCCATCGCGTCTGCGATGCGGCGACAACGCTTGGTGTGCTCAATCCAGAAATCACGGATGCCCTTATCAGGACTTGAGAGTGTCAGGTCACCACTCTTGGGGTGAGAGAAAGAGGTAGAGTTGAAGTCGAGTTTCATATTCACTTCCTTAGCCCAATCTATCCAGCTCTGGAAATGCTTTACCTCCACTTCGTCACGATCTACGAACTTACCTCCAAAGTCACCATATATCTCATGCAGGTTCAAACGATGATTACCTGCCAGCAGTGTCTTTACAAACTCAATGTCCTTGCGAACCTCATCAATATTACGTGCACGACCAGGATAGTTGCCCGTTGTCTGAATGCCACCAGAAAGCGCCTCATTACGCTCAAAGCCCACCACATCGTCAGTTTGCCAGCAATGCAGGGAAATAGGTGTATTCTCCAATCGTTCAATCGCCTTATCGGTATCTACGCCGATGGCTGCATAGCGCTCTTTCGCTACTTCGTAAGCTTTCTTAATCAATTCTTCTTTCATGATATAATAATTTAAATTTTACTTCGAAACAATTTCAAGGAACTTCTCATAAGTCTTATTCCAATCCTTCTCATTCTCACTGAGGTAGCCCTGCATCTTGATGCTCTTGCGGATGATTTGTCTCATAGCCGGCACACTATCTGCAGCCCCCAATGCCAAAGCCTGCAGCATGATGTTACCAATAGCAGTAGCCTCAGAAGGACCAGCAATCACCGGGAGACCGATAGCATTAGCCGTCCACTGGTTGAGTATATGGTTGCGACTTCCTCCACCAATCACATGCAACACCTCAATTGGATGGTCAGAGAGTTTGCGAAGGTTGTCCAACACCTGACGGTAACGCAGGGCCAGACTCTCGTATATGCAACGCACCACTTGTCCGCGAGTTGCTGGTACAGGTTCATTATGAGCCTTGCAATAGTCCTTGATAGCCTGCTCCATATCTACAGGGTTAGCGAACTCGGGGGCATCTGGATTGATCAGGCTACGGAACGGCTCTGAAGCCTCAGCCTCATCGTTCAACACAACATAGTCGGCATCTGCCCAATTCAAGCGACAACGTTCCAGGAGCCACATGCCACAAATGTTCTTCAACACACGGATAGTATCGTTCACTCCACCCTCGTTAGTGTAGTTCAAAGCAGCCGATTCTTCATTGATGACAGGCGTCTTGGTCTCAACACCCATCAACGACCAAGTGCCACTACTCAGGTAGGCAAAGTTGTCGTTCTTGGCAGGCACTGCAGCTACGGCACTGGCGGTATCATGACCAGCAACTGCAATAACGGGTATGTCACCAAGCCCCGTCAGTTGCTGTATCTCAGGTGTCAGAACGCCCACTTGCTCTCCTGGATAGACAAAGCGCCCGAACTTATCCTCTGACAACCCTACTGCTTCAAGTAACGCTGGCTCCAACTTGCGAGTTTGGGCATTGACAATCTGAGCCGTTGTGGCAACAGTATATTCAGTCACCATCTTTCCTGTAAGCATATAGCTCAAAGCGTCTGGAATAAAGAGAATCTTATCGGCATCTTGATAAGCTGTATCGTTATTACGCTTCAATGTATCAAACTGGAACAGGGTGTTGAAGTTCATGATCTGGATGCCTGTCAGACCATACACCTCAGAGCGAGGCACTCTCTCAAAGAATTTATCAGGTGCGCCTTCAGTATGTGGGTCACGGTAAGCATAAGGCAAACGCAAGAATCCTCCGTCCTTACCTACCATCACGAAATCACATCCCCAAGTATCGATGCCAATAGAGGTAATCTTCACATCCTCACGTTGGGCTACTATCTTCAAACCTTCGATAATGTTGCGGTATAGCTCGTAGATGTCCCAATAGAAATGGCCATTGGCTGGTATCAGGTGATTAGGGAAGCGGTTCACTACCTCCATCTCTAAACCTTCAGCCCCGAAAGTTCCCAAGATGGTACGTCCGCTGGTAGCTCCCAAATCTACTGCAAAAAAACTATCTTTCATGGTATAATCTGTAACAATTTATTGTTTGGCAAATATAAGAATAAATATCGGTTAGCCAATGAAAATATTACGCTAAATCTGTCCCATATTGACAAAAATATTGTAATTTTGCCACAAAAATAAGTTCGGATGAAAAGATGGATTGAAACGATAAGAAAACAGCCTGGCTTTGTGATGGCTGTTAATTTCCTGCTATTGATGGCTATATACATGCTCTCAAGGTGGGTTTTCTTCTATATGAACAAGAGCAGTTTTCCTGATGTTACCTTCCATGACATGATGACAATATGCTTAGGGGGATTGCGTTTCGACATCAGTGCCTTGTGTTACCTGAACATGCTTTGCATCATGATGCAATTCCTACCTATCAAAATCCGAGATACGGTGTGGTATCAACGAATCGTCAAAATACTTTTCATCGTTATCAACGCCATAGGCATTGCAGCAAACTCTGCCGACATCGTGTATTTTGAGTTTGGTGGCAGAAGAACTACCTTCACCATTTTCTCAGAGTTCGGCGGTGAAAGCAATCTTGATACTATTTTCCTGAACAGCATCACCAACTACTGGCTTGTATGGGTGTTCGGCATAGCAATGATTGCCATTATTGCTTTGTTGTATTATAATCCCATAAAACAAGACAGGCCCAAATCCACTTATCCGACTAATAAGGTGTATTATACAATACATACCATTGTATTTCTCATAGCTGGTATCCTGGTGGCTGGTGGAGCACGTGGTGGTTTGAAATTAAAGATGCACCCATTGCGTCAAGATTCTGCTGAACTTTACTGCAAGAAGCCTCTTGAAGCAGCTATCGTATTGAACACTCCTTTTACATTGATTACCACAGCTCACAAAACTGGTTATAAAGACCCTGGATTCTTTGCGAAAGAAGAGTTGGACAGCATCTTCAATCCTATCAGGAACATACATCCCAAAGGAGGGGAGATGAATCGTATGAATGTAGTGGTATTTCTAATGGAGAGTTTCTCTATGGAATACACGGGATTTTTCAACAAGGATAAGGATGGAGGCAATTATCAAGGATACACCCCGTTCCTAGATTCATTACTTAGTCAGAGCTATAGTTTTGAATACGGATTTGCCAACGGTATGCGTTCTGTAGATTGTATGCCTGCTTCCTTCGCAGGTATTCCTCGCTATTTTGACCCATTTTGCTATTTTATATATTCCAACAATGCGTTGCAAGGATTGCCAGCGATGTTAAAAGAAGAGGGATATACTACAGCATTTTTCCACGGAGCGCCCAATACGACCTTAGGCTTTAAGAGTTTCACCAACTCTATAGGCTTTGAGACATATTACGGTATGGACGAATACGAACATAAGGAGGATTTTGATGGCACCTGGGCCATTTTCGATGAACCCTATTTGCAATATTTTGCAAGGGAAAGCGACAGAATAGCCAATGAGGGGCAACCATTCTTCTTGACAGTATTCACGGCATCAAGTCATGAGCCGTTCACAATTCCTGAGGAGCATAAGGGTACGTTTACCCGTGGTGATATCCCTATGCATAAATCCATCAGTTACGCTGATTATTCTATTCAGCAATACTTCGAGCAGGTGAAAGACAAATCATGGTTCAACAACACCATATTTGTTTTTACTGCCGACCATTGTGGCGTTAGTTATCGTGATGATTACAACAACGAAATGGGACGTTTTCTAATTCCTATTTTCTTTTACACCCCTGGTGGGCAGCTACCAGTAAAGTACGATACGACTCGACTCATACAACAAACTGACATCACACCAACGCTGCTGGGCTTGCTCAACTACCAGAAGCCTTTCTTTTCTTTTGGGAAAGACGTATTTGACGAAAGTGAAAACTATGTAAATTATGTTTTTAATGACAGGAATGGAAACTCGATGTATTATCTTGATGATCTAATGATTGAATATAGTGGCAATCAACTTATCGGGATTTATGAATATAAAAAAGACTTCTCTTTGAAGAGCAATCTGCTTGACAAGAAAAGTCAGTTCTTCCAAGTACCTTTTATGCAACAACAGATGGAGGCCATTATCCAGCAATATATAACGAGGATGAAAGACAACAACCTGACGTGGTCACCATAAATATAACAGAGCAGTGATAATATCTTTTGAATAATTGTTCTCATTTTGTCAAAAAAAAAAAATAACAAGCTTATTTTGCTATTCTCATGACTTTCCTTACCTTTGCGTAATAATGTAGATTATATGATTGAGAACAAATTTATCTGGATAGCCGGACCTTGCGTTATAGAATCTCAGGACAATGTCTTATTTATAGCAGAAGCATTGCGCAATATTGCTGATAAATTTGACGTTGACTTTTATTTTAAAGCTTCTTGGGATAAAGCAAATCGAACTAAAGCAACCAATTACAGGGGACCGGGACTTGAAGAAGGTTTGCGTATTCTTGAAAAAGCTAAAACCGAGATTGGAGTTAAGATAGATACCGATATACATGAGCCTTATCAGGCAAAACCAGTGGCTGAAGTAGCCGATATGATTCAGATTCCAGCTTTCTTATGCCGTCAGACAGATTTGCTTCAAGCTGCTGCCGAAACTGGTAAAATCGTAAATATCAAGAAAGGACAATTTTCCAGTCCTGAAGAAATGAACAACGTAGTGAGCAAAATGGATTTTTTTGGTTGCCAGAACTTCATGTTATGTGAAAGAGGCAATTGCTTTGGCTATAATACCCTAGTTGTCGATATGACTGGCTTGATTAGGTTAGCTAAATTAGGACATCCCGTGATTTTTGATGCTACTCATAGCGTTCAAATCAGTGGTGGTGGCTTTAACTATGGCAATAGCGGCAAAAGCGAATATGTTCCTTATTTGGCAAAAGCAGCAGTAGCTACTGGTGTTCTTTCAGGTATTTTTATGGAGGTACATAATGACCCATCAGTGGCTTTATGCGATGGTAGTTGTATGTTGCGACTTGACGCAACAGAGCGATTATTGCGTCAAATCATGCGCATTAGGGAAGTTACATTAGAATGAGTGGGCTATGTTGATACTAAAGCGAATCATTCATAATACTATCTGGGGTGGCTCCAAGATTAGCCAATACACAGGAGTGGAAGGTGACTCAATTGGTCACCTGTACTCTTTGTATTGTCGCAAAGGAGTATCTAACGAGATTCTAAACGGCAAATGGAAGGGCCAGTGCTTAAATAATATATTCCCTCTTTTTAAGGAAGACTTCCACCTCTCTCACTATGAGTATTTCCCTTTGACCCTAGCATTGACAGAAGCGCATGAGAACTTAAGCATACAGGTTCACCCCAATGATAAGATGGCAAACGAATTAGAGCACAATGCAAGAGGGAAAAGAGAATCGTGGTATTTTATCGAAGCACCTCTATCTGGCATCATCATTAACGGATGTACCTGTCTCGATGAGGAAGAAGAGCAACTAATGATTCAAAGAGGTCAATTTATGGAAATGGCAGACACACTTTCTGTTAAGAAGGGTGACTATGTATATGTGGAGCCTGGAACCCTACATGCCATTACTGCTGGGAGTCTGGTTTATGAGATAGAGGAAGGTTCTGATTATACCTATCGCTTCTATGACTACGATAGAGTGGATGCACAAGGTAACAAGCGCGAACTGCATGTTGCCAAAGCAACCAGCTCTTTAAATATCAGATTGAAATCCGTGGTCAAGACTTATAAACAAGAAGAAATCAAGGAAATGACATATAGTACAAAGTTAATAAAAGGCATTGAACAATATATAAACAAAAGCAACACGCTTGAGTGCTTCACTACAGTGATAGGAACACTCAACGCTGAAGGTATGCAAGTGCCCCCAGGCTCAACAATCATACTGTGGCCAGGTGAGGAACTGAATACACATCAGATAGAACTGTCTTTTGTTTCAAAAATGCTGGAGGGATAACATATGATTTACTCACCATCTTTAATGTGCGCCAATTTCGACAACCTCAAAGAGGAGGCATTGAGCCTTGAGGCTGCAGGCGCTACCCGCTTGCACTTAGACCTTATGGACGGCCAATATGTACCTAACTTTGCATTGGGACTGGGTGATGTGAAGTCGGTTTGCAGAAACACATCGCTTGTGACCGAACTTCACATGATGGTTTTCAGACCAGGAAAATACATCAAAATGTTTGCCGATGCAGGCGTAGATATCATATATTTCCATCCCGATTCTGATAAACATCCTAAAAAGGTAATTGAAAAAATCAAGGAGTATGGTTTAAGACCTGGTATTGTTATCAATCCAGAAGCGACAATTGATAGTTTGAAAGAACTTTATAATCTTGTTGACAACGTGCTCGTCATGGGGGTTAAGCCAGGTTATGCAGGTCACATTTACTTGCCTTATGTTGATCAAAAGCTGGAGCAACTAATGACTTACAAAAGTAAATGCAACTTTGAAATCATTATAGATGGTGCTTGCTCTTTGGAGAGAATGAAGAGATGGAGCAAACAGAATATCGATGGTTTTGTTCTTGGCACATCTTCACTCTTTGGTCATAGAGGGTCTTACAAAGACATTATCGATAACATCAAGCGTGAATGCGAAATAGTAAATTAAAATGAATTAAGACATGAATGAAAAGATAAAACTTTTTGTTATGGATGTTGACGGCACACTTACCGACGGCAAGATAAACATAGGGCCAGAGGGAGAAATTTTCAAGTCGTTCAACATACGTGACGGATATGGGGTTAACGAGATTCTACCAGCACACAACATCATCCCAGCCATCATTACAGGTAGAATATCTAAAATTGTGGAAAATAGGGCAAAGGAACTGCACATTACAGAACTCTATCAGGGCAAGCATAACAAGCTGGACACACTGAAAGACCTGATGAAGAAATATGATTGCCAAAAGGAGAATGTAGCCTATATAGGTGATGATATACTCGACATCGTTTGCATGAAAGAGTGTGGGATAACAGGTTGCCCTGCGGATGCTTGCCAGGAAGTCAAAGACTTGGCGAACTATATCTGTACGAACAAAGGTGGCGATGGAGCTGTTCGTGAGTTCATCGAGTATATTATCAGCCACAATCGCAATTAATCATACGTCTTATAAAATAGTATCATTCTTCCCATGGCACTGAGATATGGTAGGTACCAGAAGGGAAGGAGAATACAGCAAACTGACCTTGTTGACCGAGAAAGCGTGTACCCATATTCTGTATTTTGATCTTCAGGCCTTTATTCATCTCCTCTGAGCCACAAGGCACATACACCTTACCGGTCGAATTAGAAGGAATAGTGATTTCCCAATCAAAAATACCATTCTCTTTTTTCCAACTGCTCTTGATAGCTCCATAGACTGAGTTATAAGACGCTTTGATATAGTCAAGACCTTTAATGGGGTATGGACGCATCTTCACCACTTTGAAGCCAGGTTCATCTGGAGCAATGCCAGCCAAGTAATCGTAAAGCCAAATGATAAGGTCACCTAACAGCATCACATGATTGCCAGAATTCATAGCTGGATCTGCTGTATTACCATTCCAAAGTTCCCAAATGGTGGTAGCTCCGTTCTCTACCATATATCCCCAACTAGGATAAGTGGTATTAGTAGCAATCTGCAAAGCCAATTCACCATAGCCATAATCGGTAAGTCCACGCATGAGTTGCTGGATTCCTACCACACCCGTACTTATATGACTGCCAAAGTCATTGACAGTAGTACGCAAGATATTATCAAACACCCGTTGGCGGTTAGCCTCATCTACCATTCCAAAACGTAAAGGCAAAATATTGGCAGTTACGGTATTGTTGTCATAGTAGCCTTCTTCCTGATTAAAATACTTTTGGTTAAAAACTTCTTTGGTAGACTCTGCTTCAGCCAGATAGAAAGCCTCGTCCTCTGTCAAGTCTTGCGCAGCTGCAAATTTTGCCATAAGGCAACAAAAATCATAATAGAAAGCAGTGGACATAACACTAGCTGCTGTGATACGGTCAGGGTCTTGAGAATGAATCAACTCTGGACGTTCTGGAGGCATACACCAGTCGCCATAAGTATCTTTAGTGATGATACCATCCACACCGTATTTATTTTTCATATAAGAAAGCCATTTTCTCATGGCAGGATAGTGCTTCACCAATGGTTGTATATCACCATAGCGTTCATATAGCATATTGGCAGCTGTGAGGAAAACGCCCGGCCATGTCATGTTGTCACTTCGGATATCCCAAAAGGCAGGTGCCACATCGGGCAAGCTTCCCTCTTCGGTCTGCTCGGCCTCAATATCATCCAACCATTTTGCATAAAGGAGATGGTTGTTGAATATATAACTCTCACCATAACAACCAGTGGTACGATCACCAAACCACCCCATCCTCTCATCGCGTTGCGGACAATCGGTAGGCATACCCCGATAATTGCCACGAATTCCCCAGAAGGCATTGGAATAAATCTTATTCAGCATATCATTGGAACTCTCGAACGAACCGGTAGTCTCCATTTTGTCATATAACACATGACCTTCAAAATCAGCCAATGATGGCTTGTATGTCAAGCCTCTCACTTCAACATATCGGAAACCATGATACACAAACTTGGGATGCCAGGTCATTGGCTGACTGTCCTTCAATATTACCACATCTTTGGGCTCAGAGAACCTCAAGTTAGCCGTATAGAGGGTACCATCATCTTTCAGTAGTTCGGCAAAACGGAGAGATATCTTATCGTCTTTCTGCCCTTTAGCTTTCATCTGCAACCAACCTACCATGTTCTGTCCCATATCCAACACATACACACCTTTCTCCAACTCATTGATGGTAATGGGGTGAATGGTGTCCATGACTTGGATGTTGGGGTTCATTTGTGCAGACAACTTGCCTGTTGGTCGCTCCATCAATTCCACACGCATCCACATGGTCTCATCGAAACCAGCTTTGTTCCATCCAGGCATCTCCTTATTGGCATCATATATCTCACCATCAAATTCATTGTTGGCTTGGACAGGACCATCCACAGACAACTTCCAAGTATTATCACTGCATATCAACTGTCTGCTACCATCTGCATATTGCACTTCAAGTTGCAGTAGCAATTTAGGCATATCAAAATGTTCTACATCCTTACTTGAAGGTTCTCCAGACATTCGCATAGACACATATCTTCCATTACCCAACACCACACCTATAGCATTATTACCACTTGCCAGTTGTTCTGAAACATCAAACACATTGTACTTAACGTCTTTATTATAATTGGTAGGGGCTGGTGCTAATTGTTGTTCACCAATACGTTGTTCATTGATGTATGCCTCATACAAACCAAGTCCACAAATATAAAAAATAGCCCGTTCCACTTCTTTATCTCCAATGTTGAATTCCTTTCGAAGATAACGTGCCGGCACAACCGTATGACCTTTTAACTTATCAAGAGGGAAGGCACTATGTCCTATCCACTGAGCTTGCCAGTCGGTAAGGTGAAGCAAACCCATTGACCAAGTATTTGGCTCGCTCCACGATGAGGAGCCTCTGTTGGTCTGTACTTTTACTTTCCAATACACTTGCTGTCGACTCTCTAAAGATTTTCCTTTATAGGATATATAAGCAGAAGAATCTGATGCCACCTCACCAGAATCCCATAAATCGCCTATTTCATGATGGAGGTTTTCCAACGATGATGCCACCAAAATACGATAACCAGTTTGTCTCACCTCATTAGCATTACATTGTATTATCCAGCTAAATCGAGGCACCTGTACATCAATGCCTATCGGATTGGAAAGCATCTCAACTTGCTGTTGTATTAACGTTACTTTAGCTTTTTGAGAGCAAGAAGTGAATAAGCAAGAGAATGCTATCAGCCATATAGCAACAAAATATCTCATGATGTCTGTCTATTAAAAGTCAAGTTCAAAAATAATGCTTTCGATGCGTTATTGCAAAAAAAAGAAACAAAGAATAAAAAATAAAGGTAAAAATGAATATTATTTCAAAAATATGCTGTATATTTGCACCGTTTTTAGAATATTTATTCAAATGAAGAAGAAAGTTGACAGGTTAGGTACCATCAAAATGATTATCTCGAGCCAAGAGATTCGCTTGCAAGAAGAACTGATGCAGGAAC
>JAEEGK010018831.1_pt1 | contig 14882 bp, 19 predicted proteins | sample 8958771 | NCBI WGS metagenome assembly JAEEGK01 (sample SAMN16246547, study PRJNA631951) | gut metagenome | biome: gut microbiome; feature: rumen; material: SC-attached | host: Bos | place: Iran: Karaj | collected 2018-10 | reverse complement strand
CCGGCAGCCTTCCATACATAGATACTGAGTTCAAAGAAGATGCAGAGGGTCAGCTGGTTGACAGCTTCCGCACCTTCTCCGAAGATAAGAAACGACGTCTCCTCGCCTATATGAATATGCTTGAAAATACGAAAGAATAAACGTTAGGCCGGGTATTGGAGAAACGATATGGAGAAAGCAAAAATCAAAGTCTACACATATACCCGGGTATCGACTGCCATGCAGGTCGACGGATACTCTTTGGACGCGCAGAAGGCCCGCATGAAGGCCTTTGCGGATTTCAACAACTATGAGATCGTCGGCGAATATGAGGACGCCGGAAAGTCCGGCAGATCCATTGAGGGCCGTGTACAGTTCAATCAGATGATCGAGGATATCAAGTCGGACAAAGACGGGGTATCCTATGTTCTCGTATTCAAGCTGTCCCGCTTTGGGCGGAATGCTGCGGATGTCCTCTCCTCCCTGCAGACCATGCAGGATTTTGGCGTCAATCTGATTTGTGTCGAGGACGGAATAGACAGTTCTAAAGACGCCGGTAAACTGATCATCTCGGTATTGCCGGCAGTAGCAGAGATCGAGAAAGATAATATCCGTGTCCAGACATTAGAGGGCCGGATGCAGAAAGCCCGTGAAGGCCGCTGGGTGGGCGGATTTGCCCCTTACGGGTATAAACTGGTAAACGGAGCCCTGGAGATCAACGAGGACGAAGCAGAGGCCATCAGGATCATTTTTGACCGTTATATCCATACCGATATGGGGTCCAACGGTATCGCACGGTATCTTGCCAATCAGGGCATCCACAAGATCGAGAGACAGAACGGAAAGAATCCTTTCTTCGACGCCGCTCTGATCCGCCGCATCATTCAGAATCCGGTATATTGCGGGAAGATCGCTTACGGGCGGAGAAGGACTGAAAAGGTCCATGGAACCCGTAATGACTACCATCTGGTTGAGAAAGACGATTATATCCTGGTCGACGGCCGCCATGAAGGTATCATTTCAGAGGATGACTGGCAGGCTGCTCAGGCCAAGGTGGAAGCCCAGGCTAAGAAGTACGAGCATGTGAATCGCGGCAAGAATGAGCGGATCCATCTGCTGACCGGAATTGTGAAATGTCCGCTTTGTGGGGCCGGAATGTACGGCAATAAGAGCACCAAGCACAGGGACGGGAAGAAATACAAGGACTATTATTTCTATGGCTGCAAACACCGTTTATCGACGCGAGGACATAAATGTGATTACAAGAAGCAGATCAGCGAGGAGGTCCTGGATAATGCGGTAGCCGAAGTGATCACGCAACTGGTCAGGAAACCCAAATTTGCAGCGTTGATGCAGTCGAAGATCGATATGAAGGTGGATACCGCAGCGATCGATCAGGAGATCGAGAATTATGAAAAAGAGCTTCGCCACTTCTATTCCCTGAAGAACAAGTTGCTGGAAGAGATCGATAGCCTGGACTTCGATGATAAGCACTATACCCGGCGGAAATCAGACCTGGAAGACCGCTTGTCCAAAGCATATGACCGGATCGATGAATTGGAAGAACTTCTGCTGGATGCAAGGGCAAAGAAGAGAACGATTGAAGCCGAAAAAATAACGGGAGACAATATCTACAAAATCCTGTTTTATTTTGATAAAATGTACGCGGTCATGGATGAGGCCGAACGCAGGCATCTGATGGAATCCCTGATCGATGAGATCCAGATTTATGAGGAACGGCAGCCCAATGGACAGTGGCTGAAATCTATCCGTTTCAAACTCCCGATTATCGATGAGGACATGTTATTGAGTTTGGACAATGATTCACATATTGAGACGGTATGCTGCTTGTACCACCAAAAGAAGGATTTCATTTCATGGCCGTATGAGCCAAAGGATGCGAACCATCTGAGACAAATGAAATAAAGATGGTATAGTCAGAAGTTATGGAGAAAAACATGATACGGGAAGTAAAACGAGAAGATATACCAACGTGTGTGAACTTAATACGGAGCAGCTTTATTACTGTCGCAGAAGAATACGGAATTACAAAGGAAAACGCTCCGAGATTTACCGCTTTCGCTATTCAGATGACAGACTGTATTGGCATATGGATAAAGAACACAGGCCTATGTTTGTTGCTGAAGAGGACGGTGTTTTATGCGGATACTGCTCTCTCCTGATTCAGGAAAACGGGGAATGCGAATTGAATAATCTTGCTGTTTTACCGCAATACAGACATCGTGGAATAGGTAAGCAATTGTTGGAACATTCTTATACCACTGCGAAAAATCTGGGATGCCATACAATGAATATCGGAATTGTTGAAGAAAACACCGTCCTTCGCAAATGGTATGAACGAAACGGAGCCATCCATATCAGAACCCAAAAGTTCGACTTCTTCCCATTCACCTGCGGTTATTTGAAGCGAGAATTATAACCTTCGGTTGGAAAATGTGTGATGGTCATCTAAAACAGAATTGAGCTGAGATAAGCAAACCGGGATTTGTGGAGGTATTTGCATGGAATTCAGGAAAATATACGATACGATTCCTGAGCAATTCGACAAGTACAGGCCGAGATACAGCCGGGAATTATTTGAGTACCTGATCAACTACGCAAAGATCGGCCCGGAGAAGAAAGTTTTGGAAATCGGACCCGGAACAGGTCAGGCTACGGATCCGATCCTGCAAACGGGATGCGATTATAACGCCATTGAGATTGGAGAGCATCTTTGTGCAAAGATGCAGGAGAAATATAGCCGGTTTTCCAACTTCCACATTGTGAACGGCGACTTCATCACGCATGATTTTGGGCAGCAGAGATTTGATCTCATCTATTCTGCCGCGACCATTCAGTGGATTCCGGAAGAAATCGCTTTCACAAAGACTTTTGAACTGCTGAAGCCCGGCGGGGTTCTGGCCATGATGCTGACAAGAGAAGATTACAAAACGCCAAACGTGGAACTCTACGAGAAAATCCAGAAGCTGTACGATCAGTATTATAAACCGGATATTCCCTATACACATGGCGGCTTCCAATATAAAAATGCGCAAAACTATAGCTTTACTGATTTCGAACAGCATGACTTTCACGGGAGACGTGTAATGGACCAGGATGAATATGTTTCTTACTGTGGCACCCATTGTGATCATATCGTGATACCGGAGCCCTATAAGACAGCTTTCTTTGAAGGACTTCGGAAGGTGGTCGCGGAAAATGGAGGTAAAGTGATATTTGACGATACCTATGTCCTGTATCTGACCCGCAAACCGCGGTAAACATTAAGGCAACACCGCATAATTCCAGGCACGCATCCTGCTTGCATAATGCTCCGTCATATTGCCCGAAAATCTTGGCCAATGCAGGAAGTATTCCCCGCGATTTTCATACAATCTGACTGCGCAATCTGCGCACCAGAATTATGCGGTATTGCCTTAATACTGACAAATCGACGCTTAGACGGTGATACCGATAAACGAGACTGGCATATCGGGATTCAGAGGTGAGTTATATGCGTGAATTGATCAATGATCCTTTTTATGAGCTGATAGGGAAATTCGATAGATGCATCATTGACTATTGCCTCATCGAAGACGATACGCCGCATCATGGCAAGCGCTCGCACAAGGATGCCATCCTGTTTGCGATGCTCAAGGTGATAGAACGGTATATCGAAAGGCAGTTAAAAGCGGAGATCGAATACTGCAGAGAAGTCCGGGATGAACCATTTCCATGGAATTTGGATATAGGGAAGGCGCAGGCCCATCAGATCGATCCGGCGGAACTGCTGCATGTACCGAAGATATTGCGGACAGACCGTATTGGCCAAAGATTCTATGACTGCGGCCTGCCGGATCCATTCGGCGATCAGATACCGTATTGGTATGCCTTCTGGGAAACCCCGCATACGTCGGGATACGGGCCGGATGATTTCCGCAAGGTCAATTCCGTTTTGTTCCCGGCGGGAACGGATGAACTTGAAGTATATGAGTGGACAACAGACTGGTCGAATTATTTCGATGCCGGCCGTGAATGGTGGGGCACTGCCTGCTGGAGCATATATGATAAGCGCATGGATCGGTATGCCGTAATCATGGCAAAAGCAACAGACTGACAAATCCCCGCTTTAGTAACCGATGACTAAATCACCGCGCACGTCTTGCCGGCAAATTTTCCTTCTGATTTTGTCAAAAAATCTTGCAATACACAGAGTATTCCTTCGATTTTTCGCCTTCATCAGGCGAAAAATCTGCTCGACGATCCGCACACGCCGATTTAACCATCGGTTACTTTAATGGAGAGCCAACCATGATGATTTTCGATATATCCCAGGAGGTTTTCAATTGCCAGGTATATCCCGGCGACCCGGCGCCGGAAAAAAAGCTGCTTAGTTCCATGGAAAAGGGCGGCTTGTATAACCTGACGGCATTCAGCATGTGCGCGCACAACGGCACACATATAGACGCGCCGTTTCATTTTCTGAAAGACGGGAAGACCGTGGACGCAATAGGCCTGGAAGCGGTGGTGGGAATGGCTTATGTTGCGGAGCATCAAGGGATCATCTCCGGTGATGATGCAGCAGCGATATTGAAAAGAGCGAAAGAATTGGACACTGAAGCGGCAAAGAGAATCCTCATCAAGGGGGCCGCCGAAGTCTCTCCGGAAGCGGCAAAAGCATTTGCAGCCTCGAATATCCTGCTGCTGGGCAATGAATCCCAGACTGTCGGACCGGAAGACGCGCCGATGGAAGTCCATCTCATACTGTTGGGCGCCAATGTCATATTGCTTGAAGGTATCCGGTTGAAAAATGTTTCGGAAGGCGTTTATCTTCTGAATGCTGCGCCTCTGAATCTGTCCGGTGCGGACGGCGCGCCGTGCAGGGCTGTATTGATGGCTGTTGAGAGATAAATGCCTCATTTGAGGAGGGAACATGATCGAGATGAAAAATCGTAAATCGGCGATGATTGCCTGCAGCGACGGGTGCCGGCCTGTGTGCTTCCTTCCGGAGACAATGGATGAAAGCAAGTGAGGAAAAGGCGGACATGCCGCTGCAATATGTGACCCTGCGCCGGCGGCCGGAGCTGGAAGACGCGGCGGCGGAATGGTTCCATTCCAAATGGCGCGTGCCCAAGGAGGCCTATCTCGAAAGCATGGACGCCTGCCTGAAGGACGAGACCCCCTACGACTGGTATCTTTGCCTCTGTGAGGGGAGGATCGTGGGCGGCCTGGGGGTCATCGAAAATGATTTCCATGACCGGAAGGACTTGGCGCCCAACGTCTGCGCGGTGTATACTGAGGAGGCATACCGCTGCCGCGGCATCGCAGGGCGCCTCCTGAATACCGCGGTGGCGGACATGAAGCTGAAGGGGATCACGCCCCTGTATCTGCTCACGGACCATACGGGCTTTTACGAGCGCTACGGCTGGGAGTTCCTCTGCCTGGCCCAGGGCGACGGAGAGGCGTACTTGAGCCGGATGTATGTCCACAAATGAGACGGTGGGAGGTGGAGGGATGACGCCGACAGACAGAGACTGCAAAACCAGATATCCCATCCTTCTCATCCACGGCGCGGGCTTCCGGGACCTGAAATGGCCGGTGTATTGGGGGAGGATACCCGGTATCCTCGAAGGCCGCGGGGCTGCCCTTTACTACGGGAATCAGGACTGCTGGGCCAGTGTGGAGACCAATGCCGCAGCACTGACAGCGCGCATCGACGAAGTGCTGGCGGAGACCGGGGCGGAGAAGGTGAACCTGATCGCCCATTCCAAGGGCGGGCTGGAAGCCCGCATGGCGGCTTCCTCCCTTGGTTATGGGCCGAAGATCGCCAGCATCACCACCGTCGCCACGCCCCATCACGGCTCCCGGACCCTGGACCGGCTCATGAAGCTTCCTGAAGGGGTGTTCAGTTTGGCCGCCCTGGCCGTGAACAACTGGATCCGGCTGGTGGGGGACAAAAAGCCGGATTTCCTGAAGGTCTGCCAGGGCTTCACCACCGGGCACATGGAGGAATTCAACCGGGAAAATCCCGACGTGCCGGGGGTGTTCTATCAAAGCTATGCCTGCGTCATGTCCCACCCCTTTTCAGATATCAACCTGTCCACGGCGAACTTCATCCTCAACCGGATCGAGGGGCCCAACGACGGCCTGGTCTCTGTGGCGTCCGCCTCCTGGGGCGAAAACGTGCATGTCCTGCGCTCCGCCGTCTTCCGCGGCATCTCCCATCTGGACGCCATCGACCTTCGGCGGAGCCCCTTTACGCGGAAGGGCGGGCAGGGCGTCGCGGATATCTGCGAGGTCTATGTGCAGATCGTGAGAGGGTTGAAGGACCGGGGCTTTTGAGGATATGTTTGCGAGAGGAGGCGGCGGGGATAAAGAACGGGGAGCTTCGGCTTTCCCTGGAGGACGGGGAGTGGCCTTATACCTATACCGACCATGACCGGGTGATCGTCCGGGCCGTCGTATACGACGACGGGGGCTTCTTCTACTTCGTCCGGGTGCGGCGGGACGATGATTTCGGCAAGGCCAGCCTGATCGAGACCTCCGGCGGCGGGGTGGAGGCGGGGGAGGACCTGCAGGATGCCCTTTTGCGGGAGCTGCGGGAGGAGCTGGGGGCGGAGGCGGAGATCGTTGGGAAGATCGGGGTCGTCAGCGACTATTACAACCTGATCCACCGCCACAACGTCAATCATTACTATCTCTGCCGGGCCCGCGCCTTCGGGAGGAAAAGCCTGACGGAGGACGAGCGGGAGAGCTTTCACCTGGCCACCCTGAAGCTGCGCTGGGAAGAGGCCCTCCGGGAATACGAAAAGTGCCGCGAAAGTGCCCTGGGGCGGCTCATCGCAAACCGGGAGCTGCCGGTGCTGCGCCGAGCCGGGGAAATGCTGGAGGAGCTTTCCCGGAGCGGCGGTCAATAGAACATGGAGGGGAGACAATGGTCCAAAACTCTGCCCCCTGGGCGATGACGCCCTTCAACGCCCTTTATCTGACGGTATTTGCGTGTTTCATCCTGCTGCTGGTCGCGGCGAGCCTGCTCCTCCGGGGAAAGAGCGAGCGGGCGAAAAAGACGGCGCTGGTAGCCGCCTGCGCCGTGACCCTCCTGGGCTTCATTTACTATAAATATGCCCTCAGCGTGGACAAGGACTATGCCCGCATCACGGCGGCCATGGGCGGTTTCAACTGGTGGGGAGAGCTGCCGCTGCATCTGTGCAACATCAATATGATCCTCATCCCCATCGCGGTGCTGAAAAGAAGCAGGCCCCTCATGTCCTTCGGCTTTTTCGTCGCTCCCCTGGGGGCGCTGATGGCCGTGATCATGCCCGCCAACGGCTTTGACGGCTACAGCCTGCTGCTGCCCCGGATGCTCTGCTATTACGGGATCCATTTCATGATCATCATCGAAGGGATCGCCATCGTGGCCTTCGGCCTGTTCCGGCCCCGACTGCGGGATTTGCCCAAGGCCATCCTCACCGTGCTTCTGGTAGCCTTCGGCGCGTTTCTGGTGAACCTGCTGCTCCGGTGGAGCGGCCTGCACCCCAAAGCCAACTATTTCTATTCCGTGGAAACGGAGGGGAATTTCCTGCTGGAGATCTTCCACCGCTGGATCCCCCTGCCCTTCCTCTACCTGCTGCCCAGCGTCCTGATCCTGGCACCCTATATGCTGCTGGTCACCGCGCCCTTCGCCCTGGCGGAGAAGCGCGGCGGCGGAAATAACGAAGAGGACAAAAGCGCGTAAGCGCCCGAAAGAAAGGATAGTACAATGGAACTTACCACCGATATTTTCAGCCTGTTCGATAAAAAGTGGGCCCTGCTCACGGCAGGGAACAAGGAGAGCTTCAATTCCATGACCGTCAGTTGGGGAAGTCTGGGCACCCTCTGGGGAAAGAGCGTCGCCACGGTCTATGTCCGCACCAGCCGCTACACCCATGAATTCATGGACCGGGAGGGCTTCTTCACCCTCAGCTTCTTCCAGGAAAGCTGCCGGGACAAGCTCCTGGTCCTGGGCACCAAGTCCGGCCGGGACATGGACAAAATGAACGGAAGCGGCCTGGAGGCCATGGACTGCGCCCACGGCGTCACCTACCGGGAAGCGGAGCTGACCCTTGTCTGCCGCAAGCTCTATATGGACCGGCTGGACCCGGCGAAGCTGGAGGGAGAACTGCGGGAGAAGCTCTATGCCCACGACGCCCCCCACGACATGTACATCGGGGAAGTGACGGAGCTGATCCGGCCCTGAGCATTGACGGCCCTACCCGCCCCTGCTACAATACCGTAGGGGTGAGCGTATTGAAGCAGGCGTCCGGAACATACGGCATCCACATGAAGCGCTGGTGCCGGGAGCATGAAAAGGCCGTCTGCGCTGCCCTGGAAACGGGACAGGCGGACCTGGGGCTCCTGGAAAAGCACCTGGAGAAGCTCCGCTGGCTCCAGCATGAACGCCTGGTGCACTTGATCGTGACGTTGATGACTGTGATGGCCGAGCTGCTGGCGGTGTGGCTGATCCTGACGAAGCCGGAACTGGCGCCGTTTTCCGCGGCGGCGGTGCTGCTCCTGGCGGTGCTCCTGGGCTTTTATTTTTATCATTATTTCTTTTTGGAAAACGCCGTCCAGCGCTGGTATGTCCTGGCGGAGCGGATGATGGATGCGCAAACAGACAGAGAGAGGAAGTAATCGAGGATGACGAGAAAGGGAAAACTCTATGTGGCGGGATTGTTATATATCCTTTGGCTGGCGCTGATCGTGCTCCTGTGCCTGACGGACCGGCAGCCCATCGGTCCGGAGGGGACCACGGTGGGCCTGGCGACGCTGAATATGACGATGATGGCCCTGATCGGGGTCTACGGCGTCGATGGGGCAGGCGTCCGCATGGGCGTCTATGAGCTGACGGAATACCTGGGCTACTTTTCCCTTCTGGTCGCCGCCTGCTTCGCCCTGCTGGGCCTGGTCCAGCTGTTCCGCCGCCGGAGCCTCAAAAAGGTGGACAGGCAGCTCCTGGCCATGGGAGGGCTCTTTGTCGCCCTGGCGATCCTGTATGTCTTTTTTGAGAAAGTGATCGTCAACTACCGCCCCTTCGTACTGCCGGGGGAGAGCGGGCCGGAGGCCAGCTTCCCCTCCAGCCATACCATGCTGACCTGCGTTATCCTGGGCAGCGCGGGCATCGTGCTGAGGAAATATGTGAAAAGCCCCGCCCTCTGCACGCTGCTGAAGCTTGTCTGCGTCCTCCTGATCCTGGCCATGGTCTTCGGGCGGCTGCTGTGCGGCTGCCACTGGTTTACGGACATCCTGGGCGGCGTGCTGGTGAGCCTGGCGCTGCTGGCCCTTTTCGACGCGGTGATCGATATGCCGACTAACGGTAATCAAATCGGTTGACATTTCTTTCGTGAACGGGATATACTGGAAAAAAGAACGGTATCAAAGGGAAAACGGGAAAGGAAAAACGCATATGGAGATCAGCAAGGATATTCGCTATATCGGCGTCAACGACCATCAGATAGACCTGTTCGAGGGGCAGTACGTCGTGCCCCTGGGCATGGCCTATAATTCCTATCTCATCCTGGACGAGAAGATCGCCGTCATGGACACGGTGGACGAGCATTTTACCCAGCCCTGGCTGGACAATCTGACCGCGGCCCTGGGGGGACGGCAGCCGGACTACCTCATCGTGCAGCACATGGAGCCGGACCACTCTGCCAGCATCGGCTGCTTCATGCGCACCTATCCCGCCGCGACCATCGTTTCCTCCGCCAAGGCCTTCCCCATGATGAAGAACTTCTACGGCGAGGATTATGCCGACCGCCGCCTGGTGGTAGGGGAGAAGGACACCCTCTGCCTGGGGAAGCACACCCTCACTTTCGTCACCGCCCCCATGGTCCACTGGCCGGAGGTCATCGTCACCTATGACGACGCCGACAAGGTGCTTTTCTCCGCCGACGGCTTCGGGAAATTCGGCGCTCTGGACAGGGAGGACCCAGAGGGCTGGGCCTGCGAAGCCCGGCGCTATTACTTCGGCATCGTGGGGAAATACGGCGCCCAGGTCCAGGCCCTGCTGAAAAAGGCCGCGACCCTGGATATCCGGACTATCTGCCCCCTCCACGGCCCCGTGCTCCAGGGGGACCTGAGCTATTACCTGGATCTCTACAACACCTGGTCCAGCTACGGCGTGGAGAGCGAAGGCGTCGTCATTGCCTACACCTCCGTCTACGGCCATACCAGGGCGGCGGTGGAGCTCCTGGCCAAGAAGCTGGAGGAGCGGGGCTGCCCCAAGGTCAGCGTCACCGACCTGGCCAGGGACGATATGCCCGAAGCGGTGGAGGACGCCTTCCGCTACGGCACCCTGGTGCTGGCCTCCACCACCTACAACGCCGAGGTCTTTCCTCCCATGCGGGAGTTTATCCAGCATCTGGCGGAGCGGGGCTACAAGAACCGCACCGTGGCCTTCATCGAAAACGGCTCCTGGGCGCCCACGGCGGCCAAGGTCATGAAGGGCCTGCTGGAGGGATGCAAGGGCCTCAGCTTTGCCGAGCCCACGGTCCGCATCCTTTCCGCCCTGAATGCCGAGAGCGAAGCCCAGCTGGACGCGCTGGCCGACGAGCTCTGCCGCAACTGAAGAATTTATATACCGGGAGGTAATTACAAATGGAAATGAAATTCTACCGCTGCGCCAAGTGCGGCCAGATCGTTGCCATGGTGAAGAAAAAGGCCTGCCCCGTGAAATGCTGCGGGGAACCCATGGAGGAGATTATCCCCAACAGCACGGAGGCTTCCGCGGAAAAGCACGTCCCCGTGTGGGAGGTGAAGGACAACCTGGTCACCGTCACCGTAGGCGCCGCCGTCCATCCCATGCTGGAGGAGCATTACATTGAGTGGATCGCCCTGCAGACCAGGGGAGGCAACCAGCGCAAGGCCCTGAAGCCCGGAGACGAGCCCAAGGCCGTTTTCGCCCTCTGCCCCGGCGACGAGGTGCTCTCCGCCAGCGCCTACTGCAACCTGCACAGCCTGTGGAAGGGCTGATAAAACCGGAAAAGGAGCATAAACCATGAAGTACGTTTGTGACATTTGCGGCTGGGAATACGACGAGGAACTGGGCGACCCCGAAAACGGCATTGCCCCCGGCACCAAATTCGAAGACCTTCCCGACGATTTTGTCTGCCCCCTCTGCGGCGCGGACAAGTCCAGCTTTTCCGAAGCGTAAGTCCCCCCGTCCCGGCTGCGGCTGTTCCCGCAGCCGGGACAATGTTTACAGGAAAGGAGCGGATGCCTGTGAAGTACGTATGTCAGGTCTGCGGCTATGTGTATGACGGCGGGAAGGAGGCCCCCTTCGACTCCCTGCCGGAAAGCTGGAAGTGCCCCCTCTGCGGGGCGCCCAAGGGGGAATTCAAGCCCGCGGAGGCAGAGACGGCACCGGTGACGGTGGCGGCCCCCACCGCGCTGGATGGGGACCTGGGGCCCTTCACCGCCGGTCAGATGGCGGCCCTCTGCTCCAGCCTGGGGCGGGGCTGCGAGAAGCAGTATAAGGCGGAGGAGGCAGCCCTTTTCCGGGAGCTGGCCGCCTGGTTTGCCGCTGCCGCCCCTCCGGCGGAGGACGCCTCGGTGGAAGCACTGGCGGAAGCCCTCCGGGCCGACGTGGCGGATTATCCCTCCCTGCGGGCTGCGGCGGACGCCGACGGGGACCGGGGCGCTGCGAGGATCTGCGTCTGGGGCGAAAAAGTGACCCGGATGCTCTCCTCCCTCCTGGATCGCTATGGGCGGGAAGGGGAGGCCATGCTGGCGGGGCAGGAGATCTGGGTCTGCACAACCTGCGGCTTCGCCTGGATCGGGGAAGCTCCGCCGGAGCTCTGTCCCGTATGCAAGGTCCCGGCTTGGAAATTCGAAAAGGCGGAAGGAGGCGTGAAAGCATGAAAAAGCTGGCTGTGCGCAATATCCGCCTCTGCACCAAGGACTGCCTCTGCCTCTATGTCTGTCCCACCGGGGCCACGGACACGGAGAACAGCGTCATCGACCCCGGGAAATGCATCGGCTGCGGCGTCTGCGCCGAGGCCTGCCCCAGCGGGGCCATCAGCCTCGTCCCCCTGGAAATGCCGCCGCAGCAGCCCAAGACGGAGGAGATCCGAAGCCTGCTGCGCGGCTTTGCCCGGCGGCGGGCGGAGGAGGAAGCAGCCGCCCGCGCCATCGGCGCCGGGACGGAAAAGGAGGGCCTCCGCAAGCTCATGGCCGCGGCGGCCATGTCCACCCGCCTGGTGACGGAGGACGTGCTGCGGGAGGCGGGCTTCATGCTGCCCCAATGTCCGGAGGTGCGGGAGATTCTGGAGGGTTTGGCGGACGAGCCGCCCGCGCCGGATTTCCCGGAGGAAACACTCTGGCGGCTCCTGGGGAAGCTCCCCATGCCCGGCGGCAGCGGGGAGAAGAAAGAACTCAGCTACCGCTGCACCGTCTGCGGCTTCGTCTTTCCCCTGCCGGAGGGGGAGGAGCCCGAATGTCCCGTGTGCGGGGCGAAGGGGGATAAGCTCACCCCCGTGGAAAACGAATAGAAGAACGCATCGTCCATATCAATCGTTAAAAGGATAAAGTTTTTTTACCAAAACCCCTTGACAAACGAACTTCGGGAGAGTATATTCAGCCCATACTACCGCGGGAGACGCTCCCGCGCCCACAGGAGAGCTTCATGAGAAAGGTTAGCGGCATCGCGTTCTGGTGGTTCTGGTTTAGCTTTACTGATCCTTCAGTAAGGTCGATTTGCGATGCTTAAAACCATGAAGCGATAAGGATTCATGAACTAAGCGGCACAGATTGACCTGTGCCGCTTCTTTTTTATGATGAAAGGAGAAAGAAACATGGAAAAGATCCCTTACAAAATCTACCTTACCGAGAATGAGATGCCCCGTGCCTGGTACAACCTCCGGGCCGATATGAAGACGAAACCCGCCCCCCTGCTGAACCCCGGCACCCACCAGCCCATGAAGGCGGAGGAGCTGAGCCCCGTTTTCTGCGAAGAGCTCATCAAGCAGGAGCTGGACAACGACACCCCTTATTTTGAGATCCCCCAGGAGGTCTACGAGTTTTACAAGATGTACCGGCCCAGCCCCCTGGTGCGGGCTTACTGCCTGGAGCAGGCCCTGGACACCCCCGCCCACATCTACTACAAGTTCGAGGGCAACAACACCAGCGGCTCCCACAAGCTGAACTCCTCCATTGCCCAGGCCTACTACGCCAAGAAGCAGGGCCTGAAGGGCGTCACCACCGAGACCGGCGCGGGCCAGTGGGGCACCGCTCTCAGCATGGCCTGCAGCTACTTCGGACTGGACTGCAAAGTCTACATGGTCAAGGTCAGCTATGAGCAGAAGCCCTTCCGCCGGGAAGTCATGCGGACCTACGGCGCGGATGTGACCCCCTCTCCCTCCGAGACCACGGCCATCGGCCGCAAGATCCTAGCCGAGCATCCCGGCACCACCGGCAGCCTGGGCTGCGCCATCTCCGAAGCCGTGGAAGTCGCCACCTCCACCCCCGGCTACCGCTATGTGCTGGGCAGCGTGCTGAACCAGGTGCTCCTGCACCAGAGCATCATCGGCCTGGAGACCGAGGCGGCCCTGAAGAAATATGACATCGTGCCCGATATCATCATCGGCTGCGCCGGCGGCGGCTCCAACCTGGGCGGCCTCATCGCCCCCTTCATGCGGGACAAGATCCAGGGCAAGCTGAATGCCCGCATCGTGGCGGTGGAGCCCGCTTCCTGCCCCAGCTTCACCCGCGGCGTCTACGCCTATGACTTCTGCGACACCGGCATGGTCTGCCCCCTGGCGAAGATGTATACCCTGGGCTCCAATTTCATCCCCTCCGCCAACCACGCCGGCGGCCTCCGCTACCACGGCATGAGCTCCATCCTCTCCCAGCTCTATGCCGACGGCCTGCTGGAAGCCGTCAGCGCCGTGCAGACCGACGTGTTCGCCGCCGCCGAGCGCTTCGCCAGGGTCGAGGGCATCCTGCCCGCCCCCGAAAGCAGCCATGCCATCAAGGTGGCCATCGACGAAGCCCTGAAGTGCAAGGAGACCGGGGAAGCCAAGAACATCGTCTTCGGCCTCACCGGCACCGGCTACTTCGACCTGACGGCCTATCAGAAATACAACGACGGGGAAATGGGCGACTATATCCCCACCGACGAGGAGCTGCAGAAGAGCTTCGCCACCCTGCCCGTGATCGACTGATCTTTTTGAAAAAACCCTTGACAGGCGAAAAGTTCAGGTGTATAGTGATTTAAAAGAATGAAGCGTCCCGCCGCCGTTTCCTCACTTTCCGGCGGACCTCCGGGGGGCGGCTCCCAAAGCTGCCCCCGGAAGGGGGACTCATTCCAGACTCAAAACAAGCGAGGGAAATCACTATGGACCAGACCGCAATCATCACCTTGATCCTCATCATCTGCTTTTTCGCCGTCATGATCGTCATCGGCATCCGCTCCAAGCGCCATGCTTCTGACGTGAACGGCTTCGTGCTGGGCTCCCGCTCCGTCGGGCCCTGGCTCAGCGCATTCGCCTACGGTACTTCCTATTTCTCCGCCGTCATCTTCGTGGGCTACGCCGGTCAGTTCGGCTGGAACTTCGGCCTTGCCTCCACCTGGATCGGCCTGGGCAACGCCTTCATCGGCTCCCTGCTGGCCTGGAGCATCCTGGGCCGCCGGACCAGGATCATGACCCAGCACCTGAGCAGCAAGACCATGCCGGATTTCTTCGGCACCCGCTTTGCTTCCCGGCCCCTGAAGATCGCCGCCAGCGTCGTCACCTTCCTGTTCCTGATCCCCTACACCGCCTCCCTCTACAACGGCCTGAGCCGTCTTTTCGCCACCGCCTTCCAGGGCATCGACTATGCCGTGTGCGTCATCATCATGGCGATCCTCACCGGCGTCTATGTGATCC
>JAEEGK010018829.1_pt1 | contig 14883 bp, 8 predicted proteins | sample 8958771 | NCBI WGS metagenome assembly JAEEGK01 (sample SAMN16246547, study PRJNA631951) | gut metagenome | biome: gut microbiome; feature: rumen; material: SC-attached | host: Bos | place: Iran: Karaj | collected 2018-10 | reverse complement strand
ACGTATTCCCACATGATGTTACCGAGTTCACGATGGATATCGTTGACCGTGCGGTGACCCTTGATGGAGAGGAGCTTGTGGATGCGTTCTTCGGTCTGCTTCTTGCAGTCTTCGAACGCGGCATCGGATTCGGAAACCTTCTCGAGCTTGGTGCCCGCGAAGTAGCCGCCGATGGTGAACGGAATGACGAAGTAACCGTCGGAGAGGCCCTGCATCAAAGCAGAAGCGCCGAGGCGGTTTGCACCGTGGTCGGAGAAGTTGGCTTCACCGAGAACGAAGCAGCCCGGAATCGTGGACATCAGATCGTAGTCAACCCAGAGGCCGCCCATGGTATAGTGGATGGCCGGGAAGATACGCATCGGGACCTTGTACGGGTCTTCGTCGGTAATCTTTTCGTACATCTGGAAGAGGTTGCCGTACTTGGCAGACACACCGGCAACGCCCATACGCTGGATAGCGTCGGCGAAGTCGAGGTACACGGCCTGCTTGGTGTTACCCACGCCGAGACCGGCGTCGCAGACCTGCTTGGCGTTACGGGATGCCACGTCACGCGGGACGAGGTTGCCGAAGCTCGGGTACTTCTCTTCGAGGTAGTAGTAACGTTCAGATTCAGGAATCTGGTCCGGGCTGCGGGTATCGCCCGCCTTGCGCGGAACCCAGATACGGCCGTCGTTACGGAGAGATTCGCTCATCAAGGTGAGCTTGGACTGCAGGTCGCCGTGGCGAGGAATGCAAGTCGGGTGAATCTGCGTGTAGCAGGGGTTGGCGAACAGAGCGCCGCGCTTGTAAGCACGGAAAGCAGCCGTCACGTTAGAACCCTGGGCGTTGGTAGAAAGGTAGTAGACGTTACCGTAACCACCGGTGCAGAGACACACAGCGTCACCCACGTGGCTTTCGAGTTCGCCAGTGATGAGGTTACGGACGATGATACCGCGAGCCTTGCCATCGATCACGACGAGGTCCATCATTTCGCGGCGGGGGAACATCTTGACCTTACCGGCAGCGACCTGGCGCATGAGGGCCTGGTAGGCACCGAGCAAGAGCTGCTGACCCGTCTGACCGCGGGCGTAGAACGTACGGGAAACCTGCGTACCACCGAAGGAACGGTTGTCGAGGAGGCCACCGTATTCACGACCGAACGGAACACCCTGGGCGACGCACTGGTCGATGATGAGGTTGGAGTTTTCGGCCAAGCGGTGCACGTTTGCTTCGCGAGCGCGGAAGTCACCGCCCTTCACGGTATCGTAGAACAAACGATAAACGGAGTCACCGTCGTTCTTGTAGTTCTTAGCAGCGTTGATACCGCCCTGAGCAGCAATGGAGTGAGCACGGCGCGGGCTATCCTGAATGCAGAAAGACTTGACGTTGTAACCGAGTTCAGCGAGAGAAGCGGCAGCGGATGCACCGGCAAGGCCAGTACCCACGACGATCACGGTGAACTTACGCTTGTTGGCGGGGTTCACGAGTTTGAGTTCAAACTTGTGCTTGGTCCACTTTTCTTCGATGGAACCACCGGGGATTTTAGAATCAAGAATCATTAGTGGTCTCCTTAAATTTCAGCGTTGAAAGAAACTTGAACTTCACCGACAGAAGGAATCACGAAGCTAGCCTTCTTGGCAGCCTTTTCCTTCTTCATCTGTTCGTACTGCGGCTGGAGGCTACGAGACTTTTCGATGAGAGCCTGCGTGCCCGGCTGGTTGCCGAGGTAGAAAGCGGCAACAGCGGTGATGCCAAAACCGAGAGCGATGATGACGCTATAAGCGATACCGCAGATGTCGATAATCGGAGTCCACTTCTGGTGGGCGATACCGAGAGTCTGGAACGCAGAAGAAATGGCATGGAAGAGATGCATGCCCACAACGAACATGCTGACCACGTAGAATGCAGCCCAACCCGGGTTTGCAAACATCTGGATGGTGGTGAGCCACATGTCGCGGACGATTTCGCCTTCGGCATTCACATAAAGATAGTGTTCACCGAACTTGAGCATCATGAGGTGCTGGATGAGGAAAACAACAACAAAGAGGCCAGACCAGATCATCGTGAAGGTGGCGAAAGTCTTCTTACCCTTGCGAGCATTGACTTCGTAATCGATTCCGCCACGAGCAATCTTGTTTTCAATTTTTAACTTCACTGCGAGGAAAATATGGAGAGCAAAAGCACCCACCAGCACCAGTTCGATGAGGTAAATCATCTTCACCGGGAAGTGAAGCGGGTTGAATCCGGTCAGAAATTCGGTGTAGGCATTGTAAGAGGCCTGTGCCGACGCCTGATCGAAATTCAGAAGTTGGAAGTTGCCACACATGTGGCCAAAGATGAACAGGGCCAAAAAGGCACCGGTGCATCCCATGATCTGCTTCTTACCAATGGAAGAAGTAAGATACGTGATGATCCATTTCATTTGAGTCAGTCTCCTTGAGGGGGATTTTGTTTTTTGTTTTTTAAGCTCTTATGCTCTATTAGAGGACGCAGCAAGCCTTGAGAGAAGGCATTTCGTAAGCGTAGCGTTCTTCCTTCTTGAACCAGAAGTCGAGTTCGCGTTCGGCAGATGCCGGACTGTCGGAACTGTGGACGACGTTTTCGGTCATGGAAGGAGCAAAGTCGTAGCGGAGCGTACCGGGTTCCGCCTTAGCCGGATTGGTAGCGCCGTTGATAGCACGGACCTTAGCAATGGCATTTTCGCCGCCGAGAGCAAGCATCACGGACGGGCCCTTGGTCATGTAGGCTTCGAGTTCCGGGAAGAAGGGCTTCTCGACGTGTTCAGCGTAGAAACCGCGTGCATCTTCAGAGGTCATCTGGTGCATCTTCACGGCGCAGACGGAGAGGCCTGCAGCGATGTAACGGTCAATAATGCGCCCAATGAGGCCAGACTTGACGGCGTTGGGCTTGATCATAGCGAATGTCATTTCCATAGGATTACCTTTTGTTTTGAAAGTACGTGAAATATAGTTTTTAGTAGGAAGTAGGAAGTAGGAAGTAGGAAGTTTTGAAGCGATAATAGAACGCAAGAACTCGTATAACCGCGGCTTTGCCGCCAAATCTATACTGTCTACCGTCTACTGTCTACTTCCTACTGATCGCGAAGCGAGCAACTACTCTTCCGATTCGATTTTTTTCATGAGGTCTTCGGCAAGCTTGCCGCCACTCTTGATGTTATTGACGAGCCAATCGACGGACTCGTTGAGTTCGCTCTTGGGATAAAGCTTCTTGAATTCGTCAAAAACTTCGAGAGCAAGAGAGTCCTTGTGCATGTTCTCGGTCAAGATGAAACCGCGACTGAACATGGCCTTTTCGGCATCAGGAGAATCCGGCCAAGTCTTGTAGAAAGCCCTGTATTCGCGCTGAGCCTTGTCGAAGTTTTCTTTGTCGCTCAAGATATGGGCGATTTCGAACGTGGCCTTACGGGCAACGGAATCAATATCGACATAGCGTTCACGAATGTCGTTCCAAGCCGTAAATGCCTGATCTATCTTTTTCGCCTTTGTATAAAGAGAATCAGCGACATTCATCGCAAGATCGACAGACCATTCCTGCGGCATAAGAGTAATGTTATCTGCAAAGAGTTCAACCTTGGCATGACTCCACGCCATCACAGTTTCCTTGTCCCATCGGCTAGCACGATACCGGAATCCAACTGATTCGAAAACACTTTTACGAGCCTGTTCGTAAGTTTGCGGCAAGTAGTCTTCCAAAGCGTAGTAATACGATCTCTTCATGTAGTTTTCAGGAACGGTGAACCAATCGTCCAAGTCATAGCGGGATTCTTCGTACCCCATGTTCGGGTGAGCCGGGTTCCCCATACGGGCAAAAAGGGCCTTGAGAGAATCCTCGGGAGTCGAAATGCGCTTCGAAAATTTGTCTTTATAAACTTTAATAACATAATCAACATCGCTCTGACGGCGGAGAGCCTTGTATTCCCATGATTGGTCAAGACCAATCTCACGAGCTTCGCTTGCAAAAGCAAGCTGTTGAGCAAGAGCGCTCACAATCCTATCATGAGTCCGGCGAGAACGGATGAGCACCGGATTGTCCTCATACGTGGCCAAGACATCCTTTTCTCGAATGGCTGGTTCGCCATTTTTCGTCACAAGCACGTAGGATGAATCCAATTCGTAATTCGCTGTCGAAGCCAGTTCATTTTCTATAGTCTTGCGAACGCGGTCCAACGGTTTCTGTTCTTCTTTAACTTCTCCAGTCCGGAAAAACACGTGAAAGCGGCCAGTCGATTCGGAGCGAAGGATAGAAGATACAGAATCAGACTTATACCCAAATTCCACAAACATTTTCGGAACAAAACCTATACCGTAGGGGAACGGATGTCCATAGACGACTTTGCCCACAAAACCTTTCTTTGCCTTGGTCTCTTTATTTTCACTGTACCTCGACGCCAGTTTCATGAACGCCTGCAAGTCCATCTTTTTACCCTTAAAACGCTTTGCAAGGGTAGCAGAGTCCGCCGCTTCCACATGATAAACAATATAGCCATACGGAGTCCTGTAATTTGCTTTGTGCTTCTCGTAATATTCTTCCACCGAAGGCATCTGAATTTTGGATTCCTCGATATTGTACTTTTTCAATAAAGCAGGTCCTGTTTCACGCGCTATCTGTTGACGTACGTTTGAGAGGAAACGTTCCTTAAGATCGTCCGTAATCTCCAGTTTGCCCGCAAATTTCGACAAGTCCTGATGCTGCATAGCAAAGGCTTTAAGCGAATCCTGATGATCATCAATGAATTTCGCATCGGCGACCTTGTCACGGACATTCATGTAAGAAAGCGAATCGCCAAACATATCGTGATGCTTGTCATAATAGAAAGCAAGTTCGTCGTCGCTATATTTCAGGCGGTCCATCGCGTAAAGTCGCTGATAGACGAACGTCAAAAGATAATTATCCACAAAGCTGTTATGAGCAGCAAGTTCTTCACTGATTTCAGGATTGTTGCGGAGGGCCACCGTATAAAGAGCCTTGCGGCTAAATAAAGAACCCGAGGCCTTTCTCATTTGTTCCGTATTGGGGACAATATTACCAACACGCATCATGAAGGCGTAATCTTCTTTATAAATAGGTTCCCCATTTACTCTAGCAACAAGAGCTTCCTTGTCACCAATGGAATTACACCCTGTAACGGCAAGGGTACATAAAGAAACAATCGCAAGCAAAGCGTTTTTCATAAAGTCCTCATGAATATGTGAGCGAGAATATAACAAATTTTAGTAGGAAGTAGGAAGTAGGAAGTAGGAAGTTGGAAGTGATTAGTGGTTAGTAATTAGGACTGCAATTAGAACGTTCCTTTTACGATCCTGCTTACTAATCACTAAATTCATTCCTGTTTACTAACCACTGTTTACTAACCACTTGCATATCCTATTGACGAACGACCAGTCACCGAATACTTTATCCAAAATAAATAATAATTTACAGTTCCTGAGAGCAAACCTTTTCAAGCGTAAGTTTCATATATGCTTTTTAAGGGAACATGAACATTATCTATATTATGTGCACTTGAAAAGCATACTATCGATTTTCTTTGTGAAAGCCGTCATTACGACGGCAATTGTAGCTGCCGTGACCGTCGGTGTCTGGTATGTTCATTATGCTATCGAAGAGTTGCTTTCATCGCCACATACGTTCGGGGACGTGACCATTACCCCTTACGGGCATCACCAGAACAATCTCCTCGACCACTACTACGATTCCATCCTCGTGCAAAAAGGGGAATCGACTTACATGATCCGGGGACCGCACCTCGACATTACGTTACTTGGGGACCCTCCGGGAATCGATCTCGACATCAGAGAGATTTCTGCAAATCAGGTGATGGACGCCACAAGCAAAGAGGCGGACAAATCCGGCAAAGCAACGGATAGCGATTCTTCGAAAGCGCTTGAAGCAATCGCGTTCCCCGACAACATTAACATTCCTCTCCCGGTAAAACTCAGAGTAGGCAAGCTGGACTTCACGATGGGCGACATGGGCTGGAGCGCCGAGAATATCAAAGCTCAAAATATCGGCGAACGGAAAGTCGCACTCAGCGCCGAGAAAATCGCAGGCACATACGTCCAAGATACGGCCGCCATCCAACTGGATGTCGATTTCACCGACAAGAACGTGCTCATCAACGGAAACGTCAAGACCAAGAACGACAACGTGACCATCAGCGCGAACGCCCCCATGACGGACCTCACACAGTTGAAGGTTTCAACAAACATAAGCGTCAAGGATCCGCTCAAATGGGTTCCGATGAAACTGCCCGAAGCGATTCCAGGGATAAGCAATGTCAATTTCAGCGGCAACGTCACGACGTCACTCACCAAAAAATCTTTGCAGTACAACTTTACGCTTAAGCTGCATATCGCCGAATTTTGGCCATTCCTGCCACTCGATGCGACCATCAAGGTTAGCGGCACCCCCAAGGAAACATTCGTCGAAACATTCATCAAGAACAACGAAGGCGGGACCATCAACCTCGAAGGCTCTCTCAACGACAAACTGGACTTCGACTTCTTTGGAGATATTTCGAACATGAGCGCCATGTACGGTCCGCAGATGATGCCGATGGATTTGGACATTCAATCGTTGACCAAGACCGGAAATGATATCGAAGCGTCTATCGAAACCCGCGAAGGCTCCGTCATCAAGACACGCGTAAAGTTGGGTGACAGCCTTAAAGTATTCTTTGCGGCAAACCTTGTGCCCACAGAACCCTGGGCTTTGGACTGGGTGAAGGGAAATGTCGAACTTGGACGCAACCCCAAGATGATAGGCACATTTGAAAACGGGAAATTGCGAGCGTTCTTAAAAGCAGATTCCATCATCAACGCCTACCACTTGAAGGCAGACTCGTTACGCTTATCACTGATTCTGGATGCCGACGGAGTTGTATTCCCCAAAGTCAACGTCTATACACCCAAGGACGTTTTCTCCATCACAGGCGATGTCGATTGGAGAGACAAGACGTCGATGATTACCAACTGGCATTTAGCGCAAAAGAACGGCGGCACGGCCGATGTAAAAGTCCACCTTGGCGATTCGCTCCTCGTGTGGGCCAAAACTGACCACGTAGAACTTTCCACGATTCCTCTCTCGGATATCAAGCTGAGTGACAATCTCAAGGGCACAATCTCAGGCTCGGTATTCTACAACCTCGATTCCAGAGTCGGCGAAGCGGAACTCGATATCGATGCCGACGTAGATCCATTCATCGTCCACGGCTACACCAAGATTAGAGAAATTGGTGATACCGTCATTATCGATAAAGCCGTTATTTCGCACAACAACAACAAGGTTGCCGTGGATGCATCCTTCATACTCCCCAACGACTCGAACCCGAACTTCAAGCCAACAGCCATGCTCCCCATCCAGCTAAAGAACGCATGGATTACTGTAGCGAACTTCAATATTCCGTTCTTGTTAGAGCCGCTCGGAGATACGACACTTTATTCAGGACGCCTTAACGGAGAAATCACGTTCGAAGAAGATTACGGCCTGCTCGGAAGCTTTGCATTCAAGGACTTGAGTTTCAACAACATTCCTTCAGAAGTGCTGAACATCAAACAGTTGGACCTTATCGCCAAGAAAGACAAAATCGAATTAATAACAAACTTCGATATTTCCAATGGGGTGTGGATTGGCAAAACGAACGTGATTGTTGACAACATCTTTGAACCGACACGTCAAATCAGCCTTACATACAAGAGTCCAAACGGTGGATTTATCGATGGAAGCGGAACGCTAACCGACAGCTTAGATTTCCTCGGGAACATCAAACTCGGAGGAACATGGCTTATTCCGGGCATACGCGGTGAAATCGAAAAGACGGACTTGAACATAGACATTCAGGCAAAACTGAAGGACGGCTTGCCGGGCATTTCGGCGCAAATCAAGTCGGACTCCACTCTTCTCAGGTATTCCAACATCGAAAATCCGTTCCCGATTCAAATCAGGGGCGAAATCAAGAACGGCAAACTCGATATGAACGAAATATCGACGCAGAACGAATATGGGGATATCGTATTCGCCAAATTGCTTTATGATTTGAAGAACATGAACATCGATGTCATCGACTTCGGCACGGATAAATACACGTTGCAGACGGACCAGCACACGATTACGATACGAAATGTAAAAGGACACTTGGTCGATTCCAAGGAGCAGATGTCCATTGTCACGAAGATTCCTTCAATCCAATATACGTTTGACGACGAGACTTACGGTACAGCCAGACTGTTTGCAAGGAGCAACATCACATTCAACATTCCGCATACCGAAGAAGGGCAAATTAAGAACAAGAGCGTCAGCGGAGACTTTGTCATAGACAAGTTTGTTTATAGAAAGGATTTGGAAATTGAAATCACGCCGAGTTCGCTAGACAAGATTTTGTCAATGTTAAACAACGCCATTGCAAGTTTGCGCAGCAAAGAAAAAACAGAAGCGAAAATTTCAGTCTCTAGCCCCATCGACATGTCATTCCACATCAGCGATTCCCAGCATGATTCTGTGGAAATCATTTCGCCATTCGCCGCATTCCCGTTCACGCTTGACATTTGGGTTCTCGGCACAACCAACAGGCCTCTTTTGCGTGGAGATGTCACCAATACGGACAACGGGTTCCTCGGCATAAAAGGGCTTTACGATTTCGAACTCAGCCGATTCAATATTTCATGGAACGACGTTCCGTGGCAGCACGGGACCATCGATGTATCTAGCATGCAGGAACTCCCCTACTGTTCGGACCCCGACGATAGCGACAAGGCAACATGTCCCATAAACTTTGACATTCAAGGCACGATTACAAACATACAGCCGAATCCTAGTTCCAACTGCGGAACGGAATCTACTGCGGCAGCGACTTATTACAACATATTCCTTGGATGTGTCGCCAATGAATCTGGAGAAGCAGACTGGAACAAACTTGCCGGTAAAGCCATCGGTAAAGTCATTGCATCCACAGCCAACAAAACTCTTGGCGGTGATTACATCGGCGATATCGACATGAAGGTGATGTTGTTCGATAATTCCAGCAACGAAAAAGACTCCTCGTACGTGAAGATTCCTATTTCACTGGATCGCTGGGTCAAGAACTTGAGCCTTATTTTCGGCTACACGCAAGACCAGAGCATCGACCCGATTTACGATCAGGCTCTGCAGTTCGGTGCAACATATAAGCTTCCGTTCTTCCAAGAAAAAGAATACTCGCACAGGAACCACCTTTCGCCATCGCTTTCCATCAACGGTTTGCTTATTTCAAAGCAATACACAACGAATTCCAGCACCGGAAGCTATAACGAAAACCGTGTCGAAAAGAACATCGGCATGAACTATACATACAAGTTCTGGAACCCTTGCATTTTGGGCATTGGTCGCTGTGAAACGGTCCGCCCGCCAAAAGCGATGCGTCAACCGAACGACACCACGGAAACAGAAAACAATACTCAGAAAACAGAAGTAAAACTCTTGGATAGCACGTCTGTAGATACGACAAGCAACAAGAATGAACCCGAAGGAAATACTTCTGCAAACATAAACAACACAAGCACAGCCGCAGAAGCAAAGAATACAGAAATATCTACGGACCGGAAAAATGCGGATAACATACCGATGAAGAATGCAGATGAAACATCTGCGGAAACGCCCACGGAGAAAGCAAAATGATATTACTGATTTGTGCATTATTGTTTTTTTCGTCGTTAGCACTTGCCGATACAGAAGAGAAAAGCCCTTGGTCCGTCACCATCAGCGGTAACAAGATTTTCTCGAAATTTCAGTTGAAGGAACAGTTGGACATTCCGGCAGAATTCGCCCAACTGGACACAATCAAGCAAGATTTTTTAATGCGTCTATCGTCGGAAAACGTAAAAGCGCTCTACTATTCCCGAGGCTATTACAGTTTAGACTTAAAAATGGAGATTCAACGAGAACCGTTATCTGACGGGATGATACAGCGCAACTATGTCATCACAGTCAACGAAGGCGAATGCTACAGATTTAACGACGCTCGAATCATTTCCGCCGGGGACGAACCCATCCCCATCGACTTGGGTTCGCTGAAAATTACGAAGCATCATTATTACAATCAAGAAGACCTTTCTGAAGATTTGCAGGAAATTCAAAAAGCATACCGCAAACAAGGTAATTTACATGTCTATATATCTTCGGAAGAACATGTCGATACGACGGCAAAACACATTAATGTCGTCATCAATGTGACTCCAGGGCCTAAAGTTTTGATGGGAAACATCATTTCCACAACGCAGCGCATCATCAACAAGAACGAACGGAAAACAGACCCGGAAGAGGGCCTTACAAACACAGCCTGGCTGTCTTCGCTTTGGCGGATTCCCAAGGGCGAAATCATTGACGGTAACCAGTATTTCAATTTCAAAAGCAAACTCTATTCTACCCAGCTGTTTACGCAAGTCAAGCTGAACGACGAATTGCGTGAAGACGGGCTTTCGGACATCCACCTCGATGTCGTCGAACGCGTTCCGGGCGAAGCCCGTTATGGTTTTTTCTTTGAAGAAATCTATGGATTCGGTGCGTTGGCTTACGCTGGCCACAAGAACTTTTTTGGAAAATTCCACGAATTTTCGACAAGCGTACAAATTGCACAGAACAAGCAAGAAATCACGCTCGGTTACGCCAACCCGCTTTTGTTCGGAACATCGTTCACGTTCATCCCGACGGCCATCCGCTTTGTCGATCGTCTTTCGTTCAACCACGAGAAAATCAACCCGCCGGCCTACCCCGACAGCGTTGAAGAACGTTACGAAATCATCAACCGCGGTGACTTGACATTCGGCATTACCAACAACATCAAATTCCGTGGAACGATAGATACGCGATACGTGAACAAGAATGAAGACAAGCTATTCAAACTCAAGGGCGAAATCGCACTGACATTTGACTACACGGATGACTATTTCAACCCGACAAAAGGCGTCCGCGTTTCCCCTACTGTAGGACTCGGAACAAACTTTAGCGGGAAAAACAATGACGAAGACGGGCACATTTACACCTACGGTGAAGCGACCGCCAATTTATACTTCCCGATTTACTGGACTTTATACGGAGCACTCAGCGGAAGCATTGGTAGATTTTTCAATAAAGCCATCGAAGATGACGCACGCGTATTTTATCAAGGCGGCTCCCGTTCCGTGCGCGGATATCGCTTCCGCAGCATTTACGCCAGCTACGAGTCACAAGACGAAAGCGGGGACACGCTCATCAACACGGCATTGACTCCCATGTATTATCGCATAAACGAAGAACTCCGCTGGACGCTCCCGTGGAAATCGATGAGGGCATGGCAAATCGTGCAGTTCTGCGACTGGGCCAGAGTCGTAGATACCAAGGATGAACGCTTCGACAAGGCTCAAGAAGGGAGCCTTGGACTTGGAATCCGCTACCGTTGGCAGTTCCTCACATTCCGCTTGGATTACGCATTCAAGAAGGGACTTACGAATTGGCACAAGTCCGAAGGTTTTGCATGGAGCCGATTCGCATTCGACCTGTCGCAAGCGTTTTAGTTTAGTCTAGTCTGTAGCCTGCGAAGCGGGCGTTCTCTCGTCTATCTAATCACAGTTCGGTATATTTCGGCGAGGGACTGGCCTTTGGCTGTAATTTGCGACGGAGCAAGTCCGGCATTCTTTAAAGCATTTTCGATTTGCTCACGCGCGACAGGATTGGCGAACAACAGTTCAAAATGCGAGGCTGACGTTACAGGCTCCCCGACCCCAGGATTTTTTCCCGATTTCAGCACTTGTCCACAAGCAATGATCGCGTAATCCGTAGCCCACTTATCCATCTCGGCAAGCACATGCGAACAAACAATCGCCGTTCCGCACGTTTCCCGACGCCATTCATCAAGGAGTTTCCAAACAGATTCGCGGGAAATCGGATCCAAGTTCGCTACAGGTTCATCCAGAATCAACAGTATCGGATTGTGGAGCATGGCACGGACAATTTGCACCTTTTGGCGGTTTCCAAGCGAAAGAGCATCCATGCGAGTGTCCAAAGGCGGTAATTTCAAACGTTCCGAAAACTTCATGCAACGTTTATAGACAGAGCCGCCTTCGAGCCAAGCGCCTTCACCAAGATCATAAAAATGCGTAAAAAACTTGAGGTATTCCTCAATCGTGAGTTTCGAATAAACGCCCGGATTTTCGAGCAAAACGCCATACTTTCTGGAATCTAGAAAACCCTTGCTGTTCTTGATAGATTCGTCAATCTGGATGGAACCTTCAAAACGACGCATACGGCCGCAAAGAAGCCGCAACATCGTTGTCTTCCCTGCCCCATTCGGGCCAATCAATGCAAATAAACTCCCCTGCGGGATTCTAAGCGAGAGATTCGACAACGCTTCCGATGTTGATTTCGGATAACGGAATGTCACCGAATCCAGTTCAATCACGCGCAAAATTCCTTGACAGCAGGAGCCGGATTCTTGATGAGCTTAAGAGCATCCTTCGATTGACGAACAGCTTCCATCTGCACATTTTCGCTAGCACGCTGCAAATACTGGACACAACGCCAATCCGTACGGACCGCAGCCAGTTGTACCGGTTCTGTACGACGACGAATGCTCACGTATTCAAAAGCATGGAAGTCCTGCTTGACCGCAGCCACCACAACCGCAGCCGTCGGATTCTCGATTTCTTGGAGGTATTTCCAATCGCGTTCAACCGCCGCGATAAGCACTTTTTCGCCCGGATTGCGGATAAATTTCAAAGCATCCGCACTCTGACGAACAGCCTCGGCCCAAAGTTCATCGGACGCACCGTCAATTTTGCGAACGATTTTCCAATCCTGCGAAACAGCCGCCTTCAGAAGCACCGGATTCGTGATGAACTTGAGCAAGTTCGGTTCTGCCTTGAATGCCCTAAGGAACGTCGATTCGTCCATCGCATTGAGAGATTGTTTCAATGCATCGCAGGGGCCGCATTTTACATAAAGAATGGCCTGCTCGTTTTTTTCAAATGCAGCCTTTTGCACTGTTTCAGTCGGATTTTCAATCAAACTGATGGCATACCAGTTGAGGTTGATTGCCTCCAGCTGTTGTTCTTCAGTGGGATTTTCGATTTTCTTGATTTCGGTCCAGGACTGCATAATACCTCGTTAAATATCAAGACAAAGATAATAATAGCTATGAGGTGTGAGGTATGAGGTCGCCCGCTGTAGCGGGCTTTGAGGGAAGAACAGCGAGGTTTGAGGCCAAAAGTAGGCTCAATCCTTGACACAACGAACTGAAAACCCAAGGAACCTGTTGTGGTTGATCAGGCCCGCAAAATCGTAATTATAGGACAAAGCTATGCAGTATGCGTTGTCGCGATTAAACTCGGCAGAACTCCAGAAGAGCGCAACGTTGCCCTCGTCGCTGAAACAACTACCACCGGCGCAGTTGATGCCAGCAGGCAACGCCGAGAAGGAATAGGCGTCCGTTCCGTTGCCGCTATCATTCCAGCCGCTAGAGGACTTGAGTATCTTGCCTGCTGTACTAGAATCGCCAACTGCGGTAAACAACGTCCTCCATTCCGTCGTATCCGGCAGATGCCAACCTTCGGGACAAATGCCACGCACCGGATATATCGGCCAGCATTTTTTTTTGTAGCCACACCCCCTGCCGTTCGTACTCCATGAGCCCACACTGTCCATCGCGGCGGCCCAAGTGTAGAGTCGACCGTACTTGATGCAGTTGGCTACGTCATTGTTGTAGCACCAACTAGTAGAATCGGAAGTGAAGCCGAAATAGTTATAGGGAACACCTGTGTAAGCATAGTTGAGATTTTGGGCCATCCATGTCTGCGTGCCGATTTTCACAGTCTTGTAGATTTGACCGTCGCGAAGATCCGTAAGGGTATTCTTATCCACATTATACACGCTACCATCGTTTTTTTCTACGCTATCGCTCGACATCGGTGCGACACTCGACGAAGACCCCTCAACATCCGGCTGCGTCGCAAAACCGCTGTCGTCGTCACCGCAGGCGGCAAGCATCATCGTACAGACAAGAATTTCAAGCCAAAAGTGTCTCATATTTCCTCCAAAGTACAATCAAAAAATAGTTTGTTTTTATAACCAAAATATACAAAAAGCCCCAGCGGAGTGCCGAGGCGTGATTTGTTTGGATCCTATCGGCCCTTGGCCTCCAGGATGACAATAACGCAAAAAACGACCCGCAAGCGGGTCGCCTTTTAATCTTTCGCACCGAAGGTGCCATTATTTTACTCAAAGCATTCCGAAGGAATGCGACCTCAAACCTCAGAGGCCGAAGGCCGTCCTCATTACCCAAAGCGAGCCATGCGAGCGACCTCAGAGCCTACAAGTAATTTTGCTTTGCAAAATTACTTGTACAGCGGGTGCTTCTTGCAGAGAGCGACGATGTCTTCGCGGATCTTGGCGAGAGCGGCATCGTCGTCCTTAGCCTGGATGGCGCGGTCGATGATGCGGGCCACTTCGCGGGTGTCTTCTTCGTCGAAGCCACGGGTCGTGATAGCGGCAGTACCAAGGCGAACACCGGACGGGTCCATCGGCTTGCGCGGATCGAACGGAATCGTGGAGCGGCTGCAGGAGATGCCGACCTTTTCCATGGCCACTTCGGCTTCCTTACCGGAAACGCCCTTGGAAGTCATATCGACAACGATGAGGTGGTTGTCGGTGCCATCGCTAATCACCTTGTAGCCGAGCTTCTGCATTTCGGCGCACATAGCCTGAGCGTTCTTGATAACGTTCTTGGCGTAGGTCTGGAATTCCGGCTGCAGAGCTTCGAGGAATGCAACGGCCTTACCGGCGTTGATGTGGTCATGCGGACCACCCTGCATGCCCGGGAACACGCCCTTGTCGATTTCCTTGGCCAAAGAAACTTCCTTGAGTTCGCCCTTCACCATC
>JAEEGK010018828.1_pt1 | contig 14884 bp, 7 predicted proteins | sample 8958771 | NCBI WGS metagenome assembly JAEEGK01 (sample SAMN16246547, study PRJNA631951) | gut metagenome | biome: gut microbiome; feature: rumen; material: SC-attached | host: Bos | place: Iran: Karaj | collected 2018-10 | reverse complement strand
GGGGATTGGGCCCAATCCCCAATCCCCAATCCCCAATCCCCAATCCCCAATTTACTAATATTATATAATTTAACTTAATTAAAATAAATTAAATTTTAATTAAATTTATAATTTTTTATAATAACAATAATTATTAAAAAATAATAAATATATAATTTAATATTTATTTTTTCTAAAAAAAAAATAATTTTTATATTTTCATATTTTTGAAATTATAAATCAATAGAAAATGGGAATTTGTGCAATGAATTGCAATAATTTATGTCATAAAATAAATTCATCAAATGAAGAAAATATAAAAGAAAGTGAAGAATATATTAAAGATAATGAAGTGATTAAATTAGATAATAATTGTGTTGAACAAATTAAAAATCAAAATAACAGTGAAATAAATAATATTGACAAAATAATTATTAAAACCAATAATAATGAAAGTAATTTAAATAGTAATAATAATAATGTTAATAATAGTGAAATAAAAAGTAAAATTTCTAAATTAGAAAATAATAATAATAATTATAATAATAATAATAATATTGAAAAAGAAAAAAATAATATTGATAATTATGAAATTAGTAATGATAATAAAGAAAATAATATTGATAATACTAATTATTTTAATATTGAAATAAATATTGATAATAATATTAATAATGATATTAATAATGATAATAATAATATTAATAATGATATTAATAATGATAAGAATAATATTAATAATGATATTAATAATGATAAGAATAATAATATAAAAGAAAAAGAATATAAAATAGAAACTAATATTATAAAAAGTGATATAAATATTAATATTAAAAGTAAAAATGAAGATGAAAATAATGAAAAAAATGAAAAAAAATTTTTTGAAAGTTGTAATCATATAGAAAAAATTAAAAATAATAATAATATATTTAAAAAAGATGATAGTAATTTATCAACATTAAAATCAACTCCAAAAAAATATAAAAGTGAATCAAAATTAGTTAAAGTAAAAGGACCAATTTTAATGGCTTTAGAAAAATTTTCTTCTAAAAAAAATATTATGAATGTAAGAAGAAAAAGTAATAATTATAAGTAAATAAAAATAAATTAAAAATAATATTTTGTAAATAATTCATATTATTGTTAAAATTTATAAATAATAGAAGAAAAATTATAAATATCAAACAAATTTTTCATAAATTAACTTATTATATTAAATATTTTCAATATTTTTATCATGAAAATATATAAATATTTATAAAAATTTAATATTAAAAATTATAATTTTTATTAATATTATTAATAATATTTTTTATTTAGTTCATGAAAGGAAATAATATGACTAATTTAATGCAAACATTAAGTTCTCAAATGAACATGTCTCCCTCAGATTTATTAAATTTCAATAATAAAAACATAGTATCTGAAAATGATATGAAAGAACTTCAATTAGATATAAATTCAGCTAAAAATAGTATGTTTTCAAAAGAAAAAAAAGGTATAAATTTTGCAGGAATTAATTTCACTGAAGCTCAACGTCAAAAATATTTTAATTTAAGAAATTTATATAAAACTTGGAATAAAAAAAGATTTTTAGCTAATAGATTTATTGATTATAATAGATTTGTTGTTCATGATGGATTAATAAATACAATGAAAGTTTTAAATGATGGCTCTTTAATTTTGTGCACTGAAAAAGGAATAATTATTAAATATGATAAAAATGTTTTTAATGAAGAAGCTGTGTTTAATAATTATGAAGGAAAAAAAATTTATTGTGCTAATCAATGTAGTAAAAATAATATTATTTTCTTTGCAAATGAAAATAATGAAATTATTTTTATTGAAATTGTGAATGAAGTTAATTTAAAAGAAATTAAAATAATTAAAAAAGCACATCAAAATGTTATTAATAAAATAATAGAATTAATAAATAGTAATTTAGTTTCAATTAGTAATGATGGAAATATAAAAATATGGGAAAATTTTAATGAAATAAAAAATATAAAATTAAAAAAAATTTATAATGATGTTATTCAAATAAATGATAATTTAATTTGTTGTTTAAATAGTAAAGAAAAAAAAATAGATTTTATTGATTTTAATAAAGGAAAAATAACAAATAGCATAGAAAATATTTTAATTGACATAGAAGAAAATGTTTATGATTGTAATTTAATGATTTTATTAGAAAATTCAAATTTAATTGTTGCTGGAAATGAAGAATTTTACATAATAAACACAGAAAAATTTAATATTATAAATAAAATAAAAATAGAAAAAAAAATCACATGTTTATTAAATGCATTTAATAATTGTATTTTAATAGGTGATAAAGGAGGAAATATAGTCCAATATCAAAATGAAAATAATGAATATAAAAAACTTTCAATTTTAAAAAAAGCTCATTTTTATTTTATAAAATCTTTAATTTTTCTCAAAAATGGAATGATTGTTTCTCTTAGTGAAAGTACAGCTAAAATATGGGACTATTAAATAAATATTTAAGTATTTTTAATTATATTATAATAATATTATAAATTTATTATTAATTTTTTATCAGAAAATTTATCAGCGGAAAAATAATCAATGATTATTTATTCATTTGGGGAAAGAAGTTTTTTTTCATCACACCAAAAATTAATTAAAAAAAAATTAATTAAAAAGATATACAAAAAATTATTTAATAAAAATAATTATTATTATTATTAAAAAATATATAATAATAATTAAAAATAAACCACAATGTATTCAAAATACTTCTATGAAAAAAATCCTTATCCTATTTATGAAATAAAACGAAAAGAAAATAAAAAAAATAATTATTTTCGATGTTTTAACTCTGATTTTTATGAACCAAGCTATTTTATTAATCCTAATATTACTGAACAAGTTAATTTATTTGTTTGTCAAGACCGACAAAGCGATGAGAATGAAGAAATAAATAATAATTTTACTAATAATAATAGCCATAATCCAATTAGTGCTAATGTTTTATCTAAAAATTTAAATGATAATCTTAATATCAAAATTAATAAAAAAAATTTTTTTAATAATAATATTAAAAAATCTATTAATAATAATAATAATTATGATGTTAATAATTATAATAATAATTATAAAAATAATAATGTAAATATTATAGAAAAAAATAATAATAATAATAATAATAATAATGTAAATAATGAAAGTTTAGATAATATAAATAATAATGATATTTTAAAATTTAATTCTAATAATAATAATAAAATTAATGAAGAGAATTTAAAATATAATTTAGAAAATGACCTATATAGTTCTGAAATTGATACCGGTTCTTTTAGTCATACTTATAATAATAATCATCATAATTTAAAAAAATTAAAAATTTTAAAAAAAAAACTCAACAACAGTTTTAACGAAGAAATATTATTTAAAAATTTAAAATTTAATTTTTCTCTAAAACATAAAAGTAAAAAGAAAAAAAAAAATAATTCCGAAATAATAAATTTAAATAACAACGAAAATATTTCAAACACAAATATTCAAAATTCAAACAATAATAATATGAACGAAAATAATAATAATAATAATAATTTAAAAACTAATAATATTACCTCAATAAATTCAAACAATAATGATATATTTCAAAATTATTTCAACAATTGCATAACAAACCCAAAAATTTATAAATATTTCCACTATAAACTTTTTGATGTAAATGGCGAAGAAATTTCTCAATTAAATTATCAAAACAATCAAAAAATTCAATTATTTAAAAGTGATAATGACAGTAAAAGTGATTCATCAACAAAAGATAAAGATAATATTGTAGGTTCAAGTAATAATTCTAAATCTAATTCAGAACAAATAAATTCAAATTCAGATCAAAATGTTCCTGAAAGTTCAAAAAATTCAAAATCAAGCAGCGATTATAGAAATAATAGTAGTAGCATTTCAAGCAATAGCCCAAAAGTTAGTTTAAGTAAAAATTCAAAATCTAGTTCAAGTAAAAATAAAAGTAACAAACATAAAAAAAATAATAATAATAATAATAATTGTATAAGTAAAAGTAATGAAAGTAATTCAAATAGTAATAATTCAAATGAAGATAAAAAAAAATATAATAATAAAATTAATAAAGAATTATTAAAAAATTTAAAAGGAAATAATAAAAATCCAACAAAAACATATAAAAATAATGAAAAAAATTTAAATAGTTCCTCAAATGATAACAATTCATCTGGAAAAGATAATAATTCAAATGGAAGCAGTGGAAAAAATGGATCAAATAGTCATCATAGTAATAGTAGTAATAGTAAAGAAAATAATTATAGTGGAAATGATAATAATTCAAATAGTGGAAATGATTCTTCAAAATATGGAAATTCTAATTCAAATTCTAATGGTAATTATATAAATGATATTAATTTAGGTGATGGTTCTAGTGGGAATGAAAATAATTCAAGTGGAAAAGATGCAGATAATAATTCAAGTGGTAATGAAAATATGGAAAATATAAATGATAATATTTTAGGGAGCGAAAATTATAGTGGAAATGATAATAATTCAGGAGATAATAATTTTCTTGATGAAAATTCAAAAAAAAAATCAGATAACAATAATAATAATAATGAAAATCAAAATAATAATAATAATATTTCTAATAATAATGAAGTATAAAATAATTTTTCAAATTTATTTCCGATAGTAATTAATTAAAAAAATTTTTGTATATATTTCAGTAGGTAAAATATATATGATAATAATAATAATAAAAGAGTATTTTAGCTGATTGATAAATATGTTTTTTTTGTAAAGAAAATAATTTATAAATAAATATTTAGCTATTTTTATAAATATTATTTATGATTTTGTATATAATAAATATTTGTAAATAAAATTAGCTTATCTAAATGAGCTTTGTTAAAATATTATAAAATTAATAGTAAATTTACTTAGTGATATTTATATAATTATATAAATATCATCTAAGTTTATATAATAATATTAGTAAATATATTTTGCAATAAATTATTTTCGTACTGATTTTTATTTCATATTTATTATGTTATAAAAATATGTAAAAAAGAATATTATTATTATTATATAATATATTTAATGAAAAGATGTTAATCAATAATAATAAATTATCATAAATATTTAGCATAATAAATAATTTTATAGGAGAAATTTTATATATAATTTAATTATAATATAATTTTTATAAATAAAAATATTATTAATTTTAAAATTAAATTTTTTTAAAAAAAATAATTAATAAAATCTATTTTAATTATTAATTATTAAAATTTTATTATTATATTTTTTTGATATAATTTTAATAATTATAATTATTATATTAAAAATGTCTGATTCTGAGAATGATGATTTAGAAAAATATATGTCATTTAAAATTAAAAAAATTACAAAATATTTTTCAAATAAACCTGAAGCTAATTTAATTCGATGCGAAAAATGTCTCCTATTATCATACATAAAAAGTATAAAATTTGATAATAATGTAATATTAATTTACACAAGTTGCAGAAATAATCATGAAAAAAAATATGAATTGATTGATTATTTAAATACATTTAAGGAAAATAAAATTGAAAATATGTTATGTTATTATGATAAAAATAATATATTTAATATAGAGACCTTTATATATTGTCCTGAATGTAAAATATTTTTTTGTCAAAATTGTCAAAATGAACATGATAAAGATAAAAATTTGAATCATCTTTTAATAAAAGCAAAATATATGGATTTTTATTGTTTTGAACATATTAAACCTTTTAAAAAATTTTGTTTAACTTGTGAAAAAAATATTTGTAAAGATTGTGAAGAAAAACATTATGGAGATAATATAATAAATTTTGATGATTATGATGATAAAATTAATAAAATTAATGAATATTGTATAAAATTTGAACAAAATGAAATAAATTTAAACAAAATTGAAAGTTATTTAAAAAAATCAATTGAAAATTCAAATATGTTTTTAATGTCTTTAAATTATTATAAATCAAAATTTTATTATTTAAATGATTTATTAAAAAATATATTATTAATTTATGATTTTGAAAAAAAAAGTAAAAATATGAATTTTGAATTATTTTATAATGTTTTTTTTGTTGTTAATAATATTAAATATTTACAATATAATGAAAATAAATTAAATTCTATTACAAAAGATAATTTTAATCAATTTAATTTAGATTTAAATAATTATCCTCTAATATTAGATAATAAACAAACTATTTCAAAAGATTATTTAAAAAATATCAACAATAATGAATTTGATTATTTTGATTGTGATGATAAAAGTGATTATAGTAGTAGTCAAGAATCATCTTCAAATGAAATTATTAAAAAAAAAAGTTCATTTAACTTTATTAAATTATATTCTAAAGTTTTTAATAATATTGAAAAAATTATTAAAATTGGAGCTGAAAAAATGAATTCAAAATTTTGTTTTACTTGTTATTCTAAATATAATTCAAATAAAAAATATATAATATATAATGATATAAATCGTTTCTTAAATATTTATTCAATAAACAACAGAAAAAATCTTAGAATTCTTAAAAATTTAACAAATCCTGATGAAGATATTTATGAAAATGTTAAGAGTATTAAAGTATTTGATGATACTGTAAATAATGAAAAAATAGTTATATTTTCCACTGAACAAAAATCAATAAATAAATTAAAAATTTATGAGTTAAGAAAATATTCATTACGAAATGTTTTTATATTTGACAATCCAATAAATGATTTTTGTTTTTATAATTTGGGTGATAATAGTTTTATAGCATTAAATGAACAAGGTAAAGAAAAAATTAATATATTTAAAGATGGATTGAATTTTAGAAAACTAAATGATAATGATTTAGAAAATGTTCAATGTATGGAATGTTATGAAGGTTTAAATACAAGAATTTATTTATTAGTTACAGGAAATAATTACTTAAAAAGTTTTGATATGATTAGCTATAAACTTTATAAAAATTATAATATAAATAATGAAGAATCTTATACTTTTTCAAAATTTTATATAACAAAGGATAAATTTCGTATAATAACTAGTTTAAAAAATGGAAATTTAAAATTAATTGATTTTGATAATCCAAATTCATATGAAATAATAAATAATACGATTCCTATTATTTCTTTTAATTTTTTAAATGCTTTTTATTTATTTGCTGTGACAGAAGATAAAAAAATTAAAATTTTTAATATAAATGAAAAAAAAATAATTAATACTTATTATTTTGATAATAATATTATAAGCTTAAAAATTATGCCTGGTTTAGAAAATTCATTTTTATATATTTATGATGATAAAGGAAATATTTTTGAATATTCATTAAATCAATTTTAAATATTTTTAAATTTAATTTTATATAAGATATATTTTATATATCTTTTAAATATTTTAAATTAAATAATATTTTTTATTATTGATTTGAAAAAATTAATTTCTTAATAAATTTATATAATAATATAAAATTTTTTATTAAATATTTTTATAATGATTTAAATATAATCATAAATATCAATTAAAATTTTTATTTAAATTTAATAATTTATTTAATTTTTTTATTTTATACTATTTATTTTTTTAATTTTTCATTTTATCATTTATCTATTATTTTAAATAAAATTAATATGTAAATATAAATTAAAATAAAAAATTAAATAATGAATGTAATAAATAAAAATAATCAAGATAAAATAAAACGAACATATATATCATTAGCTACATTAGGCAATTCAAATGTAGGAAAAACAAATATAATAAATAATTTTTTGGGTCTTCAATTTACTGATAAAAATATATCAACAATTGGGATAGATTTTAAAATAAAAAATGTTATTCTCGAAAATAATTCTAAATTAAAGGTTAAAATTTGGGACACGGCAGGCCAAGAACGTTTTAGAAGTATGGCATTTAATTTTTTAAAAAATATTCAAGGTATATTATTAATATATGATTTAACAGATGAATCTTCTTTTATTTCAATTGATAGATGGATAAATAATTTAGAAAATAAATTAGATATGAAAAATGTTCCTATTATTTTAGTGGGAAATAAAAATGATAAAGAAGATGAAAGAAAAATTTCTTATGAAAAAGGTTTAAAATATGCTCAAAAATATAATTTTAAATTTTTTGAAATGAGTGCTAAAACTGGAGAAAATGTGAATAAAGCATTTTTAACATTAATACATTTATATTATGATAAAAATAAAGAAGAATTTATTTTAGAAAATGTAAAAGAAAACATAAAAGAAGATGAGAAAAATAATAATAAAAATTCAAATAAAAAAGTTGTTAAAAGAAAATGTTTTTTTTAAAAAATAAAAAAAATTGAATATAAATATAAATTAATATAATTATTTATTTTTAATTAAAAATAATAATTTAATATAATATTTTATGTTAATGAAAAATAATTTTAATAAAAAAATTTTTTATTAAAATAATGATAATTAAATAAAATATAATTATATTAAATAAAATATTAATAAAATTTAATTTAATTAAATATAAATGTTTTTATAATCATATTTTAATTATTATTATTGGTTTTGAAAAAATAATTAAAAAATTACTATTAAATATATATAAATATATTATATCAAATGTAATTGAATTTATAATATTTAATAAATATTAATTAAATTAATATTAAAAAACTATATATTAAAATTTAAAAATGATTTACAAAAAATTCAATTAATTATATAAAATAATATTATATAGTTAAAAATTTATAATAAGATTGTTTAAATAATAAAGAAAAGATTTTTAATGAATATTTTATTTATATTCATTTAAAAATTTTTAACTTAAGTTATAAAATAATATACCAAATACCAAATATACAAAAATATTTTATACATATTTTATAAAATATAAAAATATAATAATAGTATTCTAAAGGTTTTTAACAATTTTTACAATTTTTTATATCAATTAAATGATTAGAATATATATTAAATATAATATTTATTATTTCAAATTTTTTAATATTTTTAATTTTTTGAATATTTTCCATTTTAATAACATTTGATATTTTTAAAAATTTTTTATTTATTTGAAAAAATATTTTTTTGTCTATAAAATTTTACTAAATTTTATTTGACAAATATTTATTTTGTCAATTTTTTCAAAATCATTTATATTTTTATCATTAAATTTATAATCTAAATATTTATTTATATAAAACTTTTTTATACTATTATTATAATTTGATAAATTTAATTTATTTTTTAAAAAATAACCTTATTTTGATTATTAAAAGGTTTTCATTATATTTTATTATTTTGATCAAATATATGTACCATTTATTTTTTATATATTTTATATTTACATCATTATATTTAAATAAATTATAATAAAAATTTAATATATTAATTTTTTACTATAATATAAATTTATTATCAAATATCAAATTTTTTTAATATGATGTAATTAAAATAAATTATTGATTTTATATAAATAAAAAAATTATATATATATATTTTTTTTTTTTAAATTAGCTGTTTAATTAATTTATTAAAAGTAAAAAATTATTATAAACATATTTTTATATATATAAATAATATAAATATATTATTTTTATCTGCAAATTTATTTTTTTTTCTTTAAAAATTTAATCTATAATATAATATCAAAAATATAATTAATTATAAAGATTAAAAATATTTAAAAATATTTATAATGAAAAAAATTTTTATATAAATTATTTATATTTTTATTTTTAATATATAATAAAATGTTATAAATAAACAATTTATTTTTTTATTTAATTTTTTAATGAATTGATTTATATAAAAAAATTTTAATATTTATTATTTGAGAATAAATAATTTATTTTAATTTTTTATTTAAATAATTTATAAAAAATAATATTTTTTATATTTAAAATATTTTTAATTTATAATTTTTTAGAATCATTATCTAATTTAAATAAATATGTCAACAAATAATATTGATAATATTAATAAAATTACTAATTCAAATATTCATCCAAACCAAAAAAATGAAGATAATAATAATAATAATAATAATATTGATATTTCAAAAATTAATACTCAAACTCCTTCAGATAAAATAAATGAAATAGAATTTAATGATGATGATGATAATTTTGTTGATGTTACAAATATTGGAACTAATAATTTTATAGCAGCTTTAATTGATGATTTAGATGGAGGAAATAATAATTGCAAAAAAGATATTTCAATTTTAGAAGAAGATTACTTGGAACCTAAAAAATATAATTTTATTAACAAAGAAGATTTTATTAAAATATTAAACAATAATTTTTCAAAAAATGATTTATCTGAGCTTAAAAAAAGTATTGATAAAATTAATTTATATGGTAGAAATGTTTCTCCTTTATCAACAAGTAATGATTATATTGAAAAAGTTTATAAAAATAATAAATTTAATAATTCTATTAAAAATTCGGAAAATTCACTATTTCGTTGGAGAGGTTTAAAGACAGATAATGAAAGTTTTTATAAAAGTGTTATTTTTTATTATTTAGAAAATTTAATTTTAAATAAAAAAGAGCAAGAATATTTAATTTTTTTATATGATGTTTATTTATTACTTAAACATGAAAATTATTTTAATATTATTTTAAAACATTATAAAATCGAAAAAAGCATCTTTTTAAATATTTTAGTATTAATATTTTATGCATTATTAATAAATAATATAAATGATAGTATTGAAAAATCATATTCAATATTAATTAAAGCATTTAATAATTATCCAGATTTTCTTTATGGCATTATTATTTATTTAAAATATTCTATTTTTAAATATTTAAAAGAAAATGAAGGGAAATTATATTCTAAAAATTTTAGTGTTAATATAGATAATTTATTACCAGAATTTTATCAAAAAAATGAAAAAATTTTATATCAACAATTTTATGAAAAAGAATTATTACCTTTAAATAAACCTATTGAAAAAATTATTATTTATATTACTCCTTTTATTCTTATTAAAAATATTAAAATTTATTCTTTTAATTTACAGAATACAAATAATAATATTAATGAAATTTATTTTAATTTAAATGAAAAAAATAATAATAAAATTCATAATTATGATGATACAATAACTTTGTCTTTAATAAATAATCAATATGAAATTGTTTATTCTAAGGATTATATTCTTAAATTTCAAAATTTTTTTCAATTATTTTCAAATATTATTTATTTAAGAAATAATAATAATAATTTAAATAATGATAAAAGAAATTCAGCAACAAATTTTCCTTTAGGAAATAGTAATCAAAATTTTATTCAAAATAATAATAGTAATAATATTATTATTCATAATAGCAATAATATTTTAAAAAATAATAATATTAATATTAATAATAATATTAACAAAAACAGCAATAATAATATTATTAATAATATTATTATTAATAATAATAGCAATAATAATATTATTAATAATAATAATATAATTAATAATAATGGAAATATTAATAATATTATTAATAATAATATTAATTATAATTATGATAATAATAATATTAAAAATAATAATAATAATATAAATGATAATAATATAATTAATAACAAAAATAAAAATAACAGTAATAATCAAAATGATTTACGAAAAAATTCTAAAGAAAATATTGAAGAGATAAAAAATAAAATATTACCTGATGAAATTTCAATTTTAGAAGGTTTTACAAAAATTGAAGAAACTGAAATTAATTTTGAGCCTGAACAACCAAAAATTAATAATGTAAAAGAAGTCGAATTCTTTTGTCCTCAATGTAATAGTAAAACAAAAATAGATTTTTTTTGTAATAAATGTAATAATAATTATTTAATGAATTGGTTAATAAATTCATATCCAATTTTTATGAAAAAAAATATTTCAAATTTAATGTCTTTAAAAAATATTGAAACAATTAAAAATTTATTAGATATTTCTAAAGTAAATTATCCAAATAATATAACAAAATATTTTAATGAAAGTTATAATTTAATTGAACAAGAAAATAGATTTAATATTTTAAATATTTTAAATAAATGTAAAAGTAGCTTATGTTTAGGTTGTTTTAATTATTATTTTAATAATGAAAAAAATTTAATTAAAATTCCTTGTGGATGTGTTTTTTGTTCAATAAAATGTTTACAAACATTTTTTGATAAATTACCTTTGTATCAAATGAATTGTTTTCATTGTGTTTGTGGGGAAAAATATGAATTAATTGAATTAAAATATTTATTATATTTTTTAAATTCTCATAATTTTCATAAAATTCAAAATTATATTATGAAATTTATTTATAATAAAATAAAAAATAAATGTGCTTTATGTAATAAAGAAATTAATTTAAAAAAGGAAGAAACATGTAAAATTAATGTCATTGAAGTAAAAGATTTAGAAATAGAAAAAATATTTAATATTAGAAAATATAATCATTTAATTTGTAATGAATGTTGGAATAAAATAAATGAAAAAACAAGAATTATTTGTAATATTTGTAATTCTCTTCATTTTGTTGAAAAAAAATTTCAAATTAATAATACATCAATTAGAGATAATTGTTATATTTATTAGTATTAATTTAAATTTTTATATTATTTTTAAAAATATAATTAATTTAATTTTTATAATTTAATTTAATTTTTATCCTTTTTTTTTAATGGAAGATAAAAATAAAAATATTGAACATCACAAAAAATTAGAAGATATAATTAATACTAATTCAAATGATTATATTACTGATTTGATATTACAAATAAAAAAAATTTCAACTTTTTTTAAAAAAATTTCTTTAATAAATCAAAAGAATTTTTCTTTAGAATCAAATGAATATAAAAATTTACATGAAAAAACAATAAAAAAATTAGAAAATTTAATCTTAAAATTTTTTAAAATAATCTATAAAAATCCGGAAAATAAAATAATTTTTTCTGATTATAAAAATATTATTAATGGAGTAGATGATTTATTAGAAAAAGTTTCAGATAATATTGATATAATAAAAGGAATAAAAAAAGAAAAAAAAGATGAAGATATTTTAAATGAATTAAAAAATATAAATGAAAAAGAATCAAATATTAAAGAATTAAAAAAAATATATAAATTAAATGAAAATGATGATTTTGATATTGATAATAGTTATTATTCTTTTATTCCGAAAATTAATATTAAATATAATTTTAAAGAACCTTTGGATAATAGAATTTTAGATGCAAAAAATTTAAGAGAGAAAAATAAAGAAAAATTAATATTAAAATATTCTGATTCTAAAAATAAAAATATTCAAAAACCTTTGTTTGATAATCCTTATTTATATGAAATACAAGAATTTATAAATGAAGAAATAGAAAATTTAAATTCTTTCAATACATTATATAATAACTCAAAAAATAAAATAAATTTTATTGAAATTTTAACAACAAAAGACAAAGAAGATTATTTAAACAATAAAAATCCTTTAAATTTTTATATTCAAAAATTTAAAAATCTAAATGAAACACCTTTAAATTTTATAGATAATACAAATTTATTAAATAATTTATTAGATAAATTAAAAAATTGTAAAGAAATAGCCATTGATTTAGAACATCATTCAAAAGAAAGTTATTTAGGCATAACATGTTTATTACAATTATCAACAAGAGAAGAAGATTATATAATAGATGCATTGAAATTAAGAAAAGAATTAAATATATTAAATGAGATATTTACAAATCCTTCTATATTAAAAGTTTTTCATGGAGGAGATTATGATATAGAATGGTTACAAAAAGATTTTGGATTATATGTTGTAAATATGTTTGATACTGGACAAGCAAGTAGAGTTTTACAAATGCCCTCATATGCATTAAAGTATTTATTAAATGAGATATGTGATTATGAAGCAGATAAGAAATATCAATTAGCAGATTGGAGAATAAGACCTTTATCAAAAGAAATGATTAATTATGCAAGAGGGGATACACATTTTTTATTATATATATATGATATATTAAAACAAAAATTAATTATGAAAAGTTTGGAAAATAATATTAATGATCCAATTAATTTATATATTCAAGTTTTTAAAAAATCTAATGAAATAACTATGAAAAGTTATCAAAAACCTATGGTTAAAAGTCCAGATTATTTAAAATTTATTGCTTTTAATTCTGGGAAGAATCATAGAGAATTAGGTTTAATGAAAGAAATTTATATTTTTAGAGATTATTTAGCAAGAAAATTAGATTTAAATCCTGATTTAATTTTTAATAAAATAACTATAAGTAAATTAGCTAAATTAAAAGAGTTTAATGAAAAAAATATTTTATTTATTTTGAATAATAAATCTCCTTTAATGAGATATTTAAAAGAATTTATTGAAATAATAAATAATAAATTAGAAAGAATTAAAAAGAAAGAAAAAGAAAAAATAAATGATTTAAATAAAAGAGAAAAAGAATATATTGAAAAAGTTAAAAAATTAATAAATAAAAATAATGAAAATAATAATAATAATGAAAATAAAATTCATTTTTCAAATAATTTAAATTTAGAAGAACATAGAAAAAATTTTGAAGAATATAAAAAAAAATGTAATATTGATAATAAAAATATAATAAAAAATAATTTAAATTCAAAATTTTTAACCAAAACAGAAGTAAATAATAATAAATTTAATAGCATTAATAATAATGAAATAAATAATTTTTTAAAAGATTTTAATTTAATAAATTATTTAAAAAATAAGCATAATATTGGAAACATTGAAATAAAATTAATTTCAGATAATAATCAAAATATTTTAAATAAAAAAAGAGAAAATACAAAAAGTAATAATGATAGTAAAAGTGAAGAAGAAAAATATATAAATGAAAAAAAAAAAAAAAAAAGAGATAAAAC
>JAEEGK010018827.1_pt1 | contig 14885 bp, 8 predicted proteins | sample 8958771 | NCBI WGS metagenome assembly JAEEGK01 (sample SAMN16246547, study PRJNA631951) | gut metagenome | biome: gut microbiome; feature: rumen; material: SC-attached | host: Bos | place: Iran: Karaj | collected 2018-10 | reverse complement strand
TACAAAAGGCGTAAACTCTTTCTTTAAAAAAGCATACGACGAAAAGGATGTTTGCGGCGGACTTATCTGTGCCCTAAAAATCGGCCTTGATAATCCTATGTTCACAAGCCAGACAAAGAACAAGCTTGGTAACGTAGAAATCCGTGCCCCGATTATAAAAGAAGTTCAGACTGCAGTGGATGACTGGCTTCGTCATAATCCTGATGTAGCCGGTGCCCTCGAAGATAAGATCATTAAAAATCAGAAGGCCCGCAATGAAATAAACAGTGTTACAGAAAAGCAGATTCGTGAAGCAGAAAAGTCTGTAATGCTCAAAATTCAGAAACTTAAGGATTGCCGCTATCATCTTCAGGATGGAGAGAAGGGGGCAAACTCTATGATTTTCATTACCGAGGGAGATTCTGCGACCGGCTCAATGGTTGGAAGCCGTGATGTTTCTTACCAGGCAATTTTCAGCTTGAAGGGTAAGCCTGAAAATATGTACGGTCGAAAAAAATCCGCCCTCTTTGAAAACGAAGAATTGAAAAATCTTACTTTCAGTTTAGGCGTTCAAAAAGATATCGAAGGGTTGCGTTATAATAAAATTATCATTGCAACCGATGCCGATAACGACGGTTTCCATATCCGAAATCTTGTTATGACTTATCTGCTGCTTTTCTTTGAAGAGCTTGTTTTGACAGGTCATGTTTATATTCTTGAAACACCACTTTTCCGTGTGCGCAATAAATCAAAAACCGTTTACTGCTACAGCGAAGAAAGCCGCGACAAGGAAGTTGCAAAAATGGGAAAAACTGCTGAGGTAACCAGATTTAAGGGACTTGGAGAAATCAACCCTAGCGAGTTCGGACAGTTCATATTTCCTCGTAAAGAAGGTGAGAGTGAAGACAAGGGAATGCACCTTACTCAGGTTTCCATTCAGTCCCTTAAGAATGTACCTCAGGTCCTCAAGTTCTACATGGGTAATAACACTCCGGAACGCCGCGATTTCATAGTTCATAATCTTGCCAAGGAAATTGATGCCTAATATAGCAAACGCGTTAAAAACGACAGTCCATCGGGACTGTCGTTTAGCGTTTACACAAAAACGGCTCGCGAGATTTATCGAGCGGCATAGTGCGTGTGAGTGCACTAGTAAATAATTTCCATAAAGCAAACGACGCAAAGCGGCGTATGCCTAAAATATAAAACGAAGCTAAGTAGCGTATTCATAAAAAAATTAAAAAAGAGGAAAAAAATGTATAAGTTAAAAAAGAAGATTAGGGGAGATCAAAGGCTAAAAACTTATGCGGAAGAAATACTTGGAAAACCTGCGGATTTCGAAAATAATCTTCCAATTATATTCTCATATGATAAACTTGATATTGATAAATTAGAACAGGCGATAAACAAAATTGTAGAACGGCATGATAATTTAAAAAGTTTTTATACAATTGAAAATGATGTTCTATATCAAAATATTGTGGAATCGTGTCCAATAAAGGTAAAAAGATTAACGGAAGCTCCGGTTGGAAATTTTTCAGAACCTTTTGATATAAGCAACGTTCCTGCATTAAATATTTCGGTTTATAAAAATACTGTTTATGCAGATTTTAATCACTTTTTTATAGATGGCTTCTCATTAGGAATTTTCTTTTATGAATTAAACGAATTCTATAAAGGCAACGAAATAAAATATAAGCTGCCCGAGATTGAAGAATTGATAGTTTCTGATGAACTTTATCACAAGAACAGTTTATTTTATAAACCCTTTTATCCCAAAGCTCTTAAAACGACTTTGTTAAAGCCAGATTTTGAAAATGTAGAGATAACAGAAGGTGGTCCGGCAGAAACAGAATTTTATTCATTAACTACAGAATTCATGAGAGATATAAAAGAGGCATCAAAGACTAATGGTGTTACACCTAATAATTTTACAACGGTTGCTTATGCTCTTTTAGTTTCAATGATGACAAAAAATGAAAATATCTATATATGTTCTGATGTTTCTGCAAGAAATAAAATGAACTTTAGAACCATTGGTTTATATACTACAGCGATTGTGTTTTCTTATTTTGTTGACACTAAAAAGACGATAAAAGAGTTTTTACAGGAAGTGTATTTATATACAAAAGAAGTCTTAAAACATCAGAATGTAAAAATTGTTGAGGTTTTAAAATCAAATGGTTTTAAATATAAAGACGTTTCTGATGTCGCCTTTGTTTATCAAAATGAAATGATTTCAAATATCAAATTGAATGATGAAGTGTGTAAAATTACACCTATTGCTCATGCAGATACATTCTTTGCTTTTGTACTTTCTTTCTTTGCCCGAAAAGATAATTCTGTTCTTCAATTGTCATATAGAAATGATTATTATAAACGGGAAACAGTTCTTAATTTTATAGAAGAGTACCTAAAACTCTTAAGGATTATGATTAATAATACAGATATGTTAATTTCAGATGTCTTTAAGCTTATGAATTATTAGGTTACTCTTACTTAAGAAATTTACTCTAGTTTATTTTTTTTCTTTCTGTTATAATTATACTTTCATAATTGTTTGTGAGGTGTCTTATGGATTTGAAAGGACGCAATTTTCTTACATTAAAAGATTTCACTCCGGAAGAGATTATCGGACTTCTTGACCTCGCTGCTGACCTCAAGGAAAAAAAGCGTAAGGGTATTCCTGTGGATATTCACCGCGGAAAAAACATTGCCCTCATTTTTGAAAAGACCAGTACCCGTACCCGTTGTGCCTTTGAAGTTGCCGCACATGATCTTGGCATCTGCACAACTTATCTTGCCGAGGGCAGTCAAATTGGTAAAAAAGAAAGTATCGCAGATACAGCACGCGTTCTTGGCCGCATGTTTGACGGAATTGAATACCGCGGTTTTGAACAGACTCTCGTAGAAGACCTGGCAAAATATTCAGGTGTTGTTGTATGGAACGGACTTACTAACGAATATCATCCAACCCAGATGCTTGCAGATATGCTTACAATCCGTGAGCATTACGGAAAACTCAAGGGGCTTAAACTCGTATACTTTGGAGATGCCCGCTATAACATTGGTAATTCGCTTTGTATCGTATGTTCTAAGCTTGGCCTTAATCTTACTCTCTGTGCACCGGAGAAATATTTCCCTAATAAGGCACTGGTAGAAGAGTGTCAGAAATGGTGTAAGGAAAGCGGCGGCTCAATCACTCTGGACAGCAATGTAGACACAGCCGCAAAAGATGCAGATATTATTTATACTGATGTTTGGGTAAGCATGGGCGAGCCTGATGAAGTATGGGCAGAACGTATTGCAGACCTTAAGCCATATCAGGTAAATGCTGATGTAATGAAAAAGGCAAAGCCAACTGCAATCTTTATGCATGACCTTCCATCCTTCCACGATCTCAATACAAAAATCGGTAAGGAAATAGGTGAGAAGTTCGGTCTTACTGCAATGGAAGTTACAGACGAAGTTTTCGAAAGCAAACAGTCGGTAGTTTTCGACGAAGCCGAAAACCGTATGCATACAATAAAAGCGGTAATCGCCGCAACTTTGGGAAATAATTTCTAGGAGAACAATATGAATGCTATTATAACTGTCGTAGGATCAGATAAAGTCGGAATCATCGCAAAGGTTTCTCAGTATCTTTCAGAGCATAAAATCAACATTGCAGATATCACCCAGACTATTCTTTCTGGTAATTTTGTAATGATGATGATGGTAGATCTTTCTGCAGCTGACATCGATATTGAAACTCTCCGCAGTAACATGAACAAACTTGCCGAAGACATGGGCGTAGAAATCAACATCATGAACGAGAAAGTTTTTTCAGCTATGCACCGAGTGTAAAAAATAACAGTTTATTTATTTTTTTTTGCATCCCCCGATTTTCTATGTTAAAATGTAACTAATGGAATTCGGTTATTCAGGCTACTATATAATAGGTGAAATTGTAACCTGCTGGGGTGCCTTCCTTATTTGTGTTAATACGATTCTCTCCTATGCGCTTTATGACAGACGCCAGCGCTTTTTTTTGTATGCAGCTGCTTCCACTTTTTTAGCCTCTTTTTTCAATATCATATCTGCTTATAATATAGAACATTATACAGAGCATTCACATTTTATCTGCATGTTCATAACTTCAATTTACTTTTTCTTTCTGCTTGTTTGCCCCTTCATAATGACAAGTTATGTCTGTGATATGGCTTTACAAAGCAAAAAGAAAAAGAAAGTATTTAATATAATTCTGGGTATTGTTCAGTCCCTGTATTTTATTTTTGTAATAATCAATACAAAGACAGGCTGGATATTCAGTTTTGATGATAAGCTTGGTTATATAAGAGGTCCTGCTAAAAATATAACTTATATTCTTTCAATGGCCTATGGACTGACAATAGTTGGTACAGTTATTATTCAGCGCCGTTTTCTTGCAAGACGAATTTTCTGGGTATTTATTATCTATCCATTTATTTCCATCTACTTTGTAGCAATACAATTTTTCTTCCCGAAAATCCTGCTTACCGGTGTAGCATCATTTACATCAATATTGTTTGCCTATATGACAATCCAGTCTTATACAATGGAAATTAACCTCAAAACTGGACTTATGACAGAAAGCCGCCTTCGCAGAAGAATTGCCATGCAGCGTCACGATGGTGTTCTTTTTGTAATGACCATTGATAATATCAATATGATTCAGTCCTGTCTGGATGTACTTGAACTCAATCAGATGTATCTGCATCTGGGTGAAATCTTTATGGCAAACTTTCCGCGCAATGGCTATATCCTTACAATGAACCGCCTTGCAGCTATTGGCCGTAATATGGCTGAAGTTCAGCAGAAAAGTAAAAAGGTACTTTCTGATATTAAAAAACTTAGTACGGATATAAACTCAGTAATTCCTATTCCAATTGAATCTTATTCTTCTGCAATTCAGTTTTCAAAAGATAATAAAGATTATGATTCAATGATGGATCTGATAAACAGTATGCTGGTAAAGGCTAAGGCCTCGCAACTTAAGAATCTTCAAATTTGTGATGAGTCTGTTTTTGTTGACCGCGAAAGAAAGCGATATATTTATAGAATCTTAAAGCGGGAACTTACTCTGGAAAGTCATCAGTTCCAGGTCTGGTATCAGCCGATTTATTCAATTTCCGGAAAACAATTTGAATATATGGAAGCTCTTTCCCGTTTGCGTGGAACTGAACTTGGAGATATTCCTCCTCAGGAATTTGTACAGGTTGCAGAAAATCGTGGCCTTATTGAAATGCTTGGCTTTGTGTCATTTGAGAAAGTCTGTAAATTTATTTCTGATAACCGCGATACAGTAAAAGCTGTTTCAATAAACTTTTCAGTTTATCAGATGATGAATCCAAAAGTGGTAGACAATGTCCTTGATACGATAAAACGCTTCAGCCTTTCTCCTTCAAATATCGTTATGGAAATTACAGAAAGTATTTTCATTGATAACTACGAACTGGTTATGAAGCATATGCTGGAGCTTGCCCAGGCTGGTGTTAAATTTTATCTTGATGACTTTGGAACAGGTTATTCTAATCTGACAAATGTAATTTCTCTGCCTTTCTCTACAATCAAAATGGACCGTTCTCTTGTGCTTGCAATGGAAGAAGGTCAGAAGGGTGTGAGTCTTTTCTTTGATCTTGTAAGTACCTTCAAGGGAGTTGGCTTTAAGATTCTTGTAGAAGGCGTTGAAACAAATAATCAGAATTACCTTGTTGAGCGGGCAGGAGTTGATTATATTCAGGGCTTCCTCTACAGCCGTCCGCTTCCGCCAGACGAATGCGTTGAATTATTAAAGCGGACAGTAAACGGCGGCTTTACTCCTTCGGGCGCGAAAAAGACCAGAAGTTCAGCTTCTGCTAAAAAGTAATTACTTCCTCGTAAACCTGAATTGCAAACTGATCTGTCATTCCAGAAATAAATTCTATTATGCATTTTGTGTAAGACTTGTTATCGTGTAAATCAAAAACAGGCTGTGTGTTATATTTAAGTACTGCCTTGCGGTCTACAAAAGAGTGGCGGCTTGTATCAAATGGCTGATAGCTTGTGTATTTTATAAGCCAGTCTTCAAAGGTCTGGCAGAGCTTTGGATAAAAACGCAGAGCCTGTACAACACGGCCGGTTTCTGCATAGATCTTTGTTTTCTGCAGAGTCCGGAAAAGTGTCCCTATAATGTTTTCTGCATAAATTGCAAACTCACCAAGTCTCCAGTGTTTATAAATACGGGCAAAGTTGAACTTCTTAAGTTCAAGAATAAAGCGGAAATATTCTTCCGAAAAGCAAAGACCTTTTTCCGGGCTGCTCTGTTCGCAGAGGTCTACAATCAGATCGTTGATGAGGGTAGTGGTGTTTACGGCCTTGCCGCTTCTAAGCGCTCTGGCGCCCTTTCGTTCAAAGCCAAGTGTACTTCCAACAATTTCTCGCAGCTCCCTGTAGGCTGCCATATCAATTATGTGATAGGCCCGGGCGTCTTCTATATCACGGCCAAGATATGCAATTTTATCTGCAACTTTTACTACGCAGCCTTCCCAGGTATAGGGCTGAATAAAGCCTGGCCTTTTAATTGAATATAAATCAATTGCTTCTTCCCGAGGTTTTATAGCCTGCTGGTCTATTTCTCCGCAGTGACAGATAAGTCCATCCCGTACAGCGTAGGTAAGATTCAATGGCTGTTCAAAGCCGTTCGGGTCTGGCAGAGTTTCAATAAAATCTGCAAAGAAAAGACTGTTTCTTTCATGCCAGAATTTTTTAGGAGCATTATGTCCTTCCTTTTGCTCAAGAAGCTTATTAAGACAGTCTTCACCGTGGTGGCCGAATGGTGCGTGGCCTATATCGTGCCCCATTGCAATTGCACCGGCAAGCTGTTCGTTTAAGCCCAGATACTTTGCAATAGTAGTTGCAACAGAGGCAACATGCATGACATGTTCCATACGGGTACAGATATGGTCATTGTGAGGAGCAAAAAATACCTGAGTCTTATGTTTAAGACGGCGGTAGGCCTGAGAGTGCAGAATTCTGGTATAGTCGCGTTCAAAATCTGTTCTTATTTCATTATTTCTGCCATAAATAGGGATTTCACGCTTTATTGCCTGTTCCCATTTTGCATTATTTGAATCAGTTCTAACTTCAAAAAAAGAATTCTGCATTATTTTCCGCCTCCTTTGTAATTATATGGTATAAAAATGATTTTGTAAAACTGCCCAAGTAGTGTTATAATTAAATGATATGCTGAAAGATAACAGGCTCATAAGGCGACTGTTCGGAGAGCAGTATGACATACAGCACAGGCTTCTCAATATCATCCTTGTAGTAGGTATCTTAGGCGTTGCCTTTGCATGCTTTATGTCTATCATAATGCATCAGAATAGATTTACTCAGATTCTTTCCTTTATATGTCTTGTTTCTTTTATATTGATTTTCTGGATTGCAAATAGTCTTAAACGTTCTCAAATGGCGATTATCATCTTTGCAATTCTGTTTGATAATATCATGCTTCCCAGCCTTTATATTTCATCTGGTGGTATAGAAGGCGGAATGCCTCTGTGGTGTCTTTTAGGTTTTGTTTTTCCTTTTCTGCTTATTAAAGGAAAAAGCTGCATTACTGTTTTCGTAATAAGTATTACAGAGTTTATAGTTCTTATTATTTATTCTTATTATCACCCTGAAATTATTATGAAAATGGAAAATCTGCAGATGGTTCTTATGGATATGGTAATAACCATGATTGCAGTTGCAGTTATCATTGCTTCCATTTTCAGGTATCAGGGCCATATTTATCAGAAGCAGCAGAGGGCAATTATTAAGTCTGTAAGAGAAGCAAATCAGGCTATTAAACAGAAACAGGACTTTATTTCTAACGTTTCTCACGATATCCGCACTCCAATGGATTCAATTATCGGCTTTACGGAACTTGCCAGAAAAAATATGGATAATCCGGAAAAACTTAGGGACAGTCTTGAAAAAATATCCCGCGCATCCGGCCATCTTTTGAATCTTGTAAATGAAGTTCTTGATATTTCTAAAATTGACAGCGGTAAATCTGTTGTTGAAGAGGAAATGTGTAGTATTCACGAAATTGTTGATAACGTGTGTCAGCTTTTGCAGCATGAAATTGATAACAAAAAACTTAAGCTTGAGTTTGATTACAGCATGCTGGATGAAGATGTACTTTCCTGTGATAAACTTCGTTTAAATCAGATCTTGTTAAACCTTGTAAGTAATGCCGTAAAATATTCTTATGAAGGCGGTACAATTTCAATTTCTGTTATTCAGCTTTCTTCTGAAGATGAAAGTAAAGTAATCAATGAATTCCATATAAAGGATGAAGGCTGTGGTATGACTCCGGAATTTAAGGAGCATGTATTTGAGCCATTTGCCCGCGATAAATCATCTCCAGTTTCTGCGGAAGGTACGGGTCTTGGTCTTACTATTGCAAAATCACTTACCGAAATTATGGGCGGATCTATAGAGGTTGTAAGTGAGCTTGGAAAAGGTTCTGAGTTTACAGTTACAGTTCCTCTTTCAATTCCTTCTCTTATGGAGATTGAGGAAGAGCAGGATATTGTTATTTATGACTTTAAGGGCCGCAGGGTTCTTGTCGTTGATGATAATCAGCTTAACCGCGAAATCCTTGTTGAAGCAATGCGCGAAGAGGGATTTGTGGTTGATGAAGCAATTGATGGTTCCTTTGCCATTGAAAAACTCCGCGATACAGAGCCTGGTACCTACGAACTTGTTATTCTTGATTTACAGATGCCGGTTATGGATGGTTATGAAACTACAAAAATCATCAGAAGCTTTAAGGATCCTAAGGTTTCTCAAATACCTATTGTTGCTCTTACAGCTGATGCTCTTCCAGAAGAAAAGACCCGTGCCTTTAATTGCGGTATAAATGCATATCTTGTTAAGCCTGTTGATATGCCTGCTTTGCTTAAAGTCCTTATGCTTTTCTTCAGGGAAAATAAACGTTCATAAAAGGAGGTGCTTTGTGGAAAGATGTGTAGTTGCGCTTACGTCAAGTTCTGTAAATGAAGAAGCTTACTCAGAAATCCAGACTCAGCTGGATGCACACGAAGCAACTCCAAAGCTTATAATTGTATTTTCAGAGATTGATATGCTCTGGTTCTTTTCTCAGAAACTCCAGAACCGCTATCCGGATGCAGTTGTAATAGGCTCTTCAACTTATATAAATTATAATTCAGAAGGCTACAGTCACAGCGGTGCTTCTGTTATGGCAATCAATTCCGGAATTGAAGTTTCTGCCGGACTCCTTTTTGATATAGACAGGCACCCGATACTGTATAAGGAGCATATAAGGCTTGCTTTAGAAAAGCTTTCTTCTTATGAAAATACCTGTTGTCTGGAATTTATGACGGCCTTTGGAAAGTCGGAAGAGCTCGTTTTGGACACATTTGAAGAAGTTCTGGAAGGAAAAGGGATAACTGTTGCCGGTGGTTCTTCGGGAGCTGCTCTGGAACGTAAGGAAACCTTTGTTGCTCTTAATGGAGAAATCTATAAACAAACCTGTGCCTTTGTTTTCATTCATAACCTGGAAGGAAAGATCGGCTTCTATCGTGAAAATATTTTTAAGCCAACTTCATTCAGATTTACGGCTACCTATGCAGACTGCGAAGACCGCACTGTTATGGAATATGATGGTGAGCCTGCTGCAGAGATTCTTTCCCGGGCTCTTAATGTAACAACTGATAAGCTGCAGAAGGAACTTACCCTGCATCCAATGGGACGTATTGTAGATGGAAGTATAAACATTACAGAAGCAAACGAGGTTCTCCCGGACGGATCAATTTCTTACTTTGCAACAATTTACAATCATACAAAAATGCTCCTTCTTGAAACTGATAATGTAAGAAGGGTATGGAGCGAAACGGTACAAAGAGTCAGAAATGATATTCCAAAACCTTCTTTTACAATTTCTGTGAACTGTCTTTCAAGGTCCAGACTTTTTGAAAATGAAGGCTGTTTCGGCGAGTTTGTAAATGTACTGCGGAATTATGGAAACTTTATTGGAGTTTCTGGTTACGGAGAACAGCTTAATTTTATTCATCTGAATCAGACAATGGTTCTTCTTGTTTTTGAGTGAGGCTGAAATGGGCAGATATAATAACGGAATAATATATACAAATGATAATTGTATAGGCTGTAACAAGTGCATTACTAACTGTTCTCTTATGGGTGCAAATATTTCCATTGTTAAAAATGGAAAAGCCCGCATTGAAATTGATTCCAGAAAATGTAACGACTGTGGCCGTTGTATTAATATCTGTGTACATCATGCCCGTGACTTTCGGGATGATACCGACGCTTTTATTGCAGATCTTAAAAAAGGTGAAAAAATATCTTTAATTCTTGAGCCTTCTGTTTTTGCGATTTATGGAGAAAAGGCTGCCGGTATTATAGGCTGCCTCCGTAAACTTGGCCTTGTAAAAGTTTATGATGGTTCTTATGGCCGTGAGATATGTGCTTATCTTACTGTTTCTTATCTGAAAAAAGCTAAGTCTCTTCCTGTTGATGACAGATGTTTTATAAGCAATGCCTGTCCTGCCATGGTAACAGTAGTTCAGAAATATCATCCTTTCCTTTTGAAAAAGATGATTCCTGTGCAGCCACCTGCAATCTGTACTGCTATTTACGCCCACAAGTATCTTGGTGATGATAATAAAATTGCATTACTTGGAACCTGTATTGCAAATAAAGATGAAGTAGAAAGTGAGAATACAAGGGGAGCCATTTCCTATAATGTTACAATTTCTCACTTAATGGAAAAACTTACAGATTATAATTTTGATGATTACGCAAATGATGGCGAACTGGACTTAAAAGGAAACGGCTTTGGTTCTATTGTTTCGGTTGGCGGAGAGTTTTCAGACATTGTGTCTTATTTCTTCTCACACACAGAAACAATTCTTGCTCTCCAGGGCTTCTCTTCAGACAATATCAGTTCTTTGTATTTGTCACTGGATCCTAAACTGAAGGAAAATCAGCCTCTTTTTGCAGAAATAACAGCCTGCAAAAGCGGATGTATAGGCGGTCCTGGAGTTTCTTTGCAGCATGTTGACAGAGGAACTATTTATGCTAATGCCATATCAATTCGAAAAAAGATAAATGAACAGTATTCAGAAATTGATAACCCGGAAAAATTCTGGAAACTTGTAAGTTCTCAGTTTAAGTATATACGTTCGGAAGATTTTAAGCGTGAATATATTGATTGTTCCCGCCAGCAGTTTAAAATTCCAAAGAGTGCCTTTGAAGAAATTTTCAATGACATGTTAAAGAATACTCCTGAAAAACAGAGTATTAACTGTGGTTCCTGTGGTTATAATTCCTGCAGGGATATGGCACGGGCGATTGCTTATGGATACAGCCGAAAAGAAAACTGTATTCAGTATATGAAAGATCTTCTTATTAAGCGTTATTACACCGATTCTGAGACCGGACTCATGAGCCGGGATGCTTTTGTTCAGGCTGGTAACAGGCTCTTTTCTGAAAACTCAAATAAAACTTTCATTGTTGCAGTTGGAGATGTAAATAAACTTAAAATTATTAACGACCTTTACGGCTTTTCAACCGGAACTGATGCCTTAAAACAGGTTGCTGCAACTCTTAAGCAGATTGCAGGGGATGATGGTCTTGTTGCAAGGCTTGGCGGCGGTTCTTTTGCTATCTGTCTTGAAAATTCTGTAGATAATCTGCAAAGACTTCAGTCCTGCAAGGTTTTTGATAACGGCTCTATTCATATGTCTTTCCCGATTACAATGCATTTTGGCATCAGAATTGCAAATGCTTCTCTGGGATTAACAACGGCAATGGATCAGGCATCTCTTTGTATGGATAATAATATTTCGTCTGTACAAAACACTTTTACAGCTTTTACAGAAAAGAATGTTGAAAATACTCATCTTGAAGCAGAAATTACTTCACAGATGCAGCAGGCCCTAACTAACGGTCAGTTTAAAATATGGTTTCAGCCTCAATATTCAGCTGCAACGGGAGATCTTGTTGGCGCCGAAGTTTTGTGCCGCTGGATAAAAGAAGACGGCTCAATTATTTCTCCAACTGTATTTATTCCAATAGCAGAAAAAAACGGCTTTATCCGCAGTCTGGATGAAGAAATATGGACAAATGTTTTTGCCGCTTTAAGATCCTGGCTGGATGTTGGTATAGAGCCTGTTCCTCTTTCTATTAATATTTCACGTGTAAGCCTTGAAACAGATAAAATTTATTACATCATTAAGCGTCTTAAAGAAAGATATAATATACCTGAAAAATATATTCATTTTGAAATTACCGAAAGTGCCCCCATTTCTAATAAAGAATTGTTGAACCAGAGAATTCAGAAGATCCGGGATCTTGGTTTCAGAATTGCAATGGATGATTTTGGAAGTGGTTATTCTTCCCTCAATTCCCTAAAAGATATGCCTGTAGATATTGTTAAACTTGATATGGGCTTTATGAGTGGAGATGACAATATGAACCGGGGCGGTACAATTATTAATTATGTTGTCCGCATGGCTCAGGGACTTGAATATATTACGGTTGCGGAAGGAGTAGAAACTCTTGAACAGGCAGACTTCCTGCGAAGTATTGGTGTAAATGTATTCCAGGGCTTCTTATATGCAAGACCAATGCCGGAAGAGCAGTTTATTGCTATCCTAAAGGCAACTCGCATGCATCCGGGAATTTCAAGACCAAGAACCTTTGGTCAGATTGATATAAGAAAATTCCTTACACCAGATTCATCAGAAAGCCTTATGTTTGAAGACTTTACAGGCCCTGCAGCAATTTATGAATTTGATGATGTTACAAAATCACTGACACTTATACGCGCCAATAAAAAATTCTTAAAGCTTTTTGAGCTGGAGGACCTTTCCTTTGCAGAGGTTCGTAAGAATCTGAAAAAACTCATGGGTAAAACTGCCTTTAAGTGGCTTATTCAGCGTTCCGAAGAGTCTCTTTCTGAAAATAAAGAAGTTGAATGCTCAATAGAAATGCGAACCTTTGTTAAGCATAATCCTGTCTGGGTAAAAAATCATATCTGGGAAATAAGCAGAAACGGACAGAAGCATTCTTTCTATATTCTTACAGAAGATATTACAAATGAAAAAATAACAGAAAGTACACTCGAAATATCAAATCAGCAGCTTGGCTTGATGATGGATAATTCCCAGGTTGGCTTATGCCTTATGCATATGGATGTTGATTTTAAGCATCTGTTTAATGTTGTAAGTCTGAGAGTTCTTCGTGTAAATCAAACCTTTGTACAGATTTCCGGCTTTCCGGAAGAAGTTGTTTTAAACTGGACGGAAAAAGATGCTTTTGCGGTAATTCATCCGCATGATCTGGCCGGTTTTAAGTTTATTATGGTAAAGGCTTTTATGGATAAGTTTACAAAGCCTGTATCTTATGAATATCGTGCCTTAAGACGCGATGGTTCTTATCTGAAAGTAAAAATTATTGCAACTGGAATCCAGCAGCCGGATAAATCCTTTATGCTGATTACAAATTATATACCTTTAGAATAATTAATAAGCAAAAAAAAAGACTTACTTTTGAAGTGTACCCAAAAGTAAGTCTTTTTTTTCGCCTTATATAGATTTATTTTGCTTTCTTAGACATCGGGCGAACAAGGAAACAGCTGAGACACATTGCCACAGCGTACAGAATTGTTGTTACGATAAGTACGTTCTGGTATCCAACAGGATTAGCCTGAACTCCATGTACATCAATAAACTCGCCTGTGTGCTTTACAATGTAAGAAGCCATCTGGTTTCCTGTAAGACCAGCAAATGCCCATGCAGAAAGTGTAATTCCGTGAATGGCAGAAATATTACCCATTCCGTAGTGGTCAGAAAGAAGGGTAGGAACGTTAGAGAATCCTCCACCGTAACCTGCGTTTACAATGAAAATCAAAGCAAGTACAAAGATGATAAGAGCAGTATTTCCGGCTCCGTTTGCAATTCCCTTTGTAAGAAGAACAATCAAAGTAGATACGATTGAAAGTGTGAAAATCAACTTATAGATTGTGTTGCGGTCCTTAAGCTTATCAGCCCATGCAGAGAATCCAAGGCGTCCACCTGCGTTGAACAAAGCAGAAATTGTAGAAATGATTCCAGCTGCTGCACCAAGTCCTACGCACTTAACAATCATCTTTTCCTGAGAAATGATGGCAAGACCACAAGTGATGTTGATATAGAACATAAGCCAGATTCCAATGTAAGAAGCGATTGGTTCTGTTTTAAGAGTTGCAATAATTCCTTCGTCCTTAGACTTAGTCTGTGGTTCTACCCAGCCTTCAGGTTTAGCAAGAATAAGGTGACCAACAAACATCATTACAAAGTAAACACAGGCAAGAATGTAGAACATTTTGTAAACACCGCCTTCTCCAAGACCTGTAAGCATGCGGCTCATGATAGGAGAAGCAATAGCTTTTGCTGCTCCAAAGCCTGCTACAGCAAGACCAGTTGCAAGACCTTTTTTGTCCTTGAACCAGAGCATAAGTGTCTTAACAGGAGAAAGGTAACCGGTTCCAAGACCAATACCCATAATAAAGCCGTAGCTGAGGTAGATTCCTACCAGAGAAAGTACACTGTGAGGATGTGCTCCACCGTACCAGATAAAGAAGCCTGTTCCGGCCATACCAAGTGCAAAGGTGATTGAGGCAATCAAAGATGACTTGTGAATATTTTTTTCTACAAGACCGCCCAGGAAGGCAGCCGACATACCCAGGAAGAAGATTGCAAAGCTGAATGCCCATTCTACAGCGCCCTTTGAAAAGCCGATGTAGTCTGCAATTTCCTGGCTGAAAATTGACCAGCAGTATACGGTACCGATACTGCAGTGGAGGAGCAGAGCAGGAATAGCTCCGCGAATCC
>JAEEGK010018826.1_pt1 | contig 14885 bp, 9 predicted proteins | sample 8958771 | NCBI WGS metagenome assembly JAEEGK01 (sample SAMN16246547, study PRJNA631951) | gut metagenome | biome: gut microbiome; feature: rumen; material: SC-attached | host: Bos | place: Iran: Karaj | collected 2018-10 | reverse complement strand
CGGGAACTGATGTCGCCGATATACATCGACGGACGTTTGCGGACCGCTTCGAGGCCTTCCAGAACCTGGATACTGTCGGCAGAATACTGCTCGCTCTGCGCTTTGATTTCGTTTTCTTCCATCTAAATAATCTGTTTCATATAAACGAACAAAGATAACGAAAAAAGGCGGGAAATCCAACGATTTCCCGCCCATTTTTCACCTTTCAGAAGCCTCAGAAATTGATGCAGACGCCACCGCCCAGATTGCCGCCCGGCTCCAGGTAGAGAGGCATGTACATATTGCGGTGATTCAGCAGGTTTCCAACCTTGGCAAAGACAGAAAAGTTCTTGTTGATCAGGTAGTTGACATTCAGGTCGACATCCACGATGTCGGGGACGCCATAGGTCGGTTTCATCACATCCTCCCCAAGATCATTAATTTTCGTTCCGCTTGTCTTGCTGCGGTAGTTGCACTCGACCTGCGCGATGAGCCGTTCGCGGTAATTGTAGCGCACGAAGGCATAGCCCGTCCACTTGGGCATCTCGGTCACGATGGACTTGTCTTCCCGGTCGATATAGCTGGCATAGCGCAGGCGACCGCCCACGGTCACGTCCTGCGAACGCCATAAAGCCTCCCCCTGCACGGAGAACTGATTGACGTCGCGATACGCAGCCGTCAGCTGAGGCAGGGCCGAAGAAGCATCATACACCGGCACGAATATCAACTTGTTCTTGTGGATCTTATAGTTGGTCTCCAGATTAAGGCCCAGGCGGCCGCTGAGCACGCCTTCCAGCGAAAGCGTGGCATCGATCGGACGGGAGCCGAAGTCCATCGTGGTATTCGGCAGGACGATCGGACAGTCGTCAATCATCCGGGAATACGGGTTCAGGTCGTTGCCGCCCGTGACCACGGCGTGGGCCCAGAGCGTCTTGTCGAGCAGCGTGAAGCGAAGGTCCACGTCGGGGAAGATGCTGCTGCGCGGACTCAGGTCCAGTCCCGGCTCCTCGATGGTGCCTTTCACCCCATAACGGGTGCCGAACTTCACGCCCAGCCGGGCATTCAGCCATTTCCGCTGGTACTGGTAAATCGGCGAGAACTCCACGACACCAATCTGGAAGTCGTGCACGTTTCCTCCGTAGGAGGCATATTCGATGTTCATGTCGACGTACACCCGGTGGATGTCGAACGAGGCGCCGACAAAGCCGTTCACGTGGAGGAATCCCTCCGAGAGCCGCGACGTATCTTTCGCCGTCTCGGCCAGTTCCTTCTGCGTATTGCGGTACGAAACCGTCACGTCGTAGTATACCGTATTCTCTTCCTTCTGGGCCGAATTCAGGTTGAACGAAGCCGTCAGGCTGTTGTTCCGGTGCGCATTCGTATTGAAATAGTTCTCCGACGGCCATGCCACAATGGACTCATAGCCCGAATCCTTTGCCGTATACCGGTAGCGGTCGAAGTCGTACTTCACGTCGAACATCAGTTCGCCCGTCGCCCAGTCGTAGGTAATGTCGCCGCCCACCGTATTTTCCGCGCGGGCCGTTTTCATAATCGGGAAAGCCCCCTTGAAAGCACCGCCCAGGTCGCCGAAGAAGGAATTGTGGCGGCCGTAGAGGCCCGAGCAGAAACCGTTCTTCGGCTTCGACTGGAGATAGATTTCCCCGGCGGGCATCACACCCCTTTCACCGGTAGCGTACTGCGAACCCAGCCGAGCGAACACGAACGGCGTGCGGTTGGCTCCCACGGTCGAAAGCTGGATCGACTCATACGGCGTGAAGTCGTAGAGATCGCCGTAAGGGCGGTTGAAGATCGAATAGTCGAAATGCACGTCAAAACGCTGAAGCGAATCATCGACCGAAATCGGGAGGGCCGGTTTGCGGATACCGTCGAGATTGACATCGTAGGGACGGCTCACCTCCACCGTAGCCACCTGCGCCCGGAGCGGAAGTGCGGCGGCAAGCAATAATACTATCGACACAAACCGTTTCATCACATCTTCGTTTTAAGCATATTCAACCGGGTCCGGACCTGCTCGATGACATCGTCATCGTCACGGGTCGGCCGGTAACCGTCAAGAATACTGTTGAAAGTGGCCTCCGCCTGCTCCCGGTCGCCCCTGTCGGCGAAAGAGTCACCCAGGATGATGAAACTCTTGGCCAGCCAGTAGAGCTGGTCCGAACCCGAGTCGGAGAAGGCATAGACCCTCCGCTCCACCTGCGCGAAGTCGCCCCGGTCGTATGCGTCCAGCACCAGGATATAGGCGCTTTCCGCTCCGTAGGCGTCCTTGCAGTCGGCCGACAGTTCTTCAAAGAGCTGACGGGCGTTCTCCCGCTGGCCGAGCGTCCGGTACGAACGGGCTGTCACGAAGCGGGCTTCCCGGGTACCCACGGCCCGGGCCGCATTGATGGCTCCTTCATAGTCTTTCGCTGCGAAGGAGGCCCGCATCAGGCCTTCGCGGGCGTGCTGCCGCACGGTGTCGTCTTTCGTCAGGTCGGCCAGCCGTGCATAGGCCTCCGCCGCCTGCTGATAGTGCTGCTGACCGTATTGGATGTCGGCATAGGCGGCCGTGGCGTCTTCCAGGCACGAAGCGTTGCCCGACTTGATCACCTTCAGGTAGTTGTCGGCCGCAGACTCCAGCCGGCCGGTCGCACGAAGGCTCTCGGCCAGGTAGAACGTGGCCCGCGCCGAGCGGGCGCCCGAAGGATACTGGGCGAGATAGCGCTGCCAGGCACCGATGGCGGCCGCATAGCGGCCGGAAAGCGACAGCTGTTCGGCCGAATTGTAGATCATCTGCTCCTTCTCGTCGTCGCTCTTGATGTCGGAACGGCCGATTGCGTCGAGATAGGTCAGATACTCTTCCGGACGGTTCTGCCGCTGATAGATGCTTTCCAGGCCGATGAGCGCGTCCTCGGCCTCGGGCGACTGCGGAGCGGTGGATACGACGCTCTTGTAGTATTCGATGGCCTTGTCGTATCTCCGGGCGTTCGCATTAATGAGCGCAAGCTCCAGCAGGGCTTTTCCGTAGTAGTCGTTCCCCTTGATGCCGAGCAGGGTGAAGAAGCATTCCGAGGCGCTGTCGTCATCGCCGGTCTGCATATAGGTGCGGCCCAGTTCGTACACGGCCTGCGGATACAAAGGGGCCGTCCGGTTGACGCGGGCCACCAGTTTGAGCATATCGATCTTCCGGGCGTCGTCGCCCATCAGGCCGCAGGCCACGGAAGCCTGCAGGATCGGATAAATGTCGCTCGAGGCCGGATCCGCCTCATATACGCGCTGGTACATATTGACGGCGTCCGCGTATTTCCCCTGCATGAAGCAGGCGTCGCCCAGACGGGTCTGGGCATCCCGCTCGTATTGTTCATAGCCGTCGGCCACGTTGAGGAAACTGCGGAAGTTGTTTTCGGCCGCCGCGAAATTGCCGCTCTTCAGATAGCTGTATGCCTGGTTATAGAGGGCCTGCGGATAGTCCGACGTGCTGCGGAAGTCCTCGTCCAGCAGCAGGTTGCCCAGGATCGAGATGGCTTCCGGATAGCGCTCGTCGCGGTAGCAGCACTCGGCCTGCCAGAAGCGCGCCAGGTTCCGGAGGGGTTCGTTCTCACCGGTCTCGACCGCCGTTTCGAGCAGCGGCTCCGCCGCCCGCCAGCCCTTGCCTTCGATCAGCTGGAGCGCCCGGAAGAAAGCGGCCTTCTGGAGATTGCCCGCCGACTCGGGCGTATGCTTGCGGATGGCCGAAAGCGCCTCCACGGCCGAGCGGTAATCCTTCGACAGGAGGAACGAGGTCGCCATATAGTTGTTGATGATATCGTCTTTCCCGCTGTCGGGATAGGCTTCCATATACCGGCGGAACTGCGAGATGTCGGAGTTCACGTCGAACGAGAGCTTGGCGAAATTGAAGAAGGCGTCTTCCCGGATCACCGGGTCGAACGTGCATTCGGACGCCGCCTTGAAGGCGTCGAGCGCGGCGATCTTGTTGTGGACCTGCAGGTAGCTGTTCGCCGTGTAGTACGAGGCGTTCTGCCCCAGTTCGTCTTCCTGGCCGATCACGTGGGAGAAAGACTCGATGGCCGAGAGCCAGGACTTGAGGCTGTACGAGACGATGCCCGAGAAATAGTGGTCCTTGCGGCTCATCTCGGCTCCGCTGCCGGCATAGACGTCGAAATACTTCCGCGCCTTTTCCTGGTCGCCCTTTTCGTAATAGGCTTCCGACAGGATGCGGGCCAGGCTGCTCTGCATTTCCTTGTCGAGCTTTGCGTACAGCGGGACGCCCTTGCGGATCACATAGTCGAAATCCTTGAGCATCAGTTTGCTTTCCACGGCGAAATAGTCGGCCATCTGCGAGAACTGGTTGCCTTCGCCCACCGCTTCGAAAAGCGGCACGGCCTCGGCGAACTGCTGGCGGATGTAATGGACATAGCCCTTGTAGTAGGTCGCGGGAAGCGTGTACTGCGAGCGGGGCGAGGCGAGCACCTCCGAGAAGCCGCTCTCCGCACGCTCGTAGCCGCCGGTGCGCAGGTTGCTGTACGCCTGCTTGAACGTGAAGCCGGTCCGGCGCGTCTTGTAGATGTGGCTGGGATCGATCGTGTTGTAGACGGCCAGGGCCTCGGGATAACGGCCGGTATCGAAATACCGGGAGGCGAGCGCCTCCTTGACCATCGACTGCTGCGGGGCGTTGGGATACTTGGTGCAGAACGTGTTGACCAGACCTTCCGCATTGACCTGGTCCAGTGCGATGGCGCACATCACCTTGTAGGCCTCGATCTCGGTACGGTCGAGTGTCCGGGACGATTCCTGGCCCAGTTCGGTGAAGGCTTTCTCAGCCGCATAATAGGAGCCGCTGTAATAGAGTTTACGGGCCGATTCGAGGCGGTCGGAATGCTGCCGGTCCTTGACCTGGCCCGACAGGGGCAGCACCGCCAGGAGGAGCAGCAGGGCCGCTGCGCCGTTTCTCAGGTATTCGCTCACGCTTTTCATATCTATTATGCGAAAATACGTAAAAAAAGTTAAATTTGTGCATCAAACGCGCAATTATGAACACGGATGCAACTCCTGTCGTCGTCTTTCGCGGCGCCGACATTTCCAACGGCGAAATACCGGTCGTAGAGCACCTTGACCTGACAATCCTTCCCGGTGAATTCGTCTATCTGACGGGAAAGGTCGGCAGCGGAAAAACATCCATCATCCGCACCCTGACCGGGGAAAACCCGCTCCTGGCAGGAGAGGCGGAAGTCGTTTCCTTCGACTTGACGAACCTCAAACGCAAGCAAATACCATACCTCAGACGCAGCCTGGGCATCGTCTTCCAGGACTTCCAGCTGCTGATGGACCGCACCGTCGAAGACAATCTGCGATTCGCCCTCAGGGCCACGGGCTGGAAAGACAAGTTTGCAATGGACGAGCGCATCACGCAGGTGCTGGAGGCGGTCGGCCTCTCCAGCAAGGCCTACAAGCAGCCGCACCAGCTCTCGGGCGGCGAACAGCAGCGTGCCGCCATTGCCCGTGCCCTGCTCAACGACCCGAAACTGATCCTCGCCGACGAACCTACCGGCAATCTCGACGAAGACACCGCCCGCGGCATCATGCGCCTGCTCTTCGACATCAACCGGAAAGGCACCGCCATCATTATGGTGACGCACAACCGGTCGCTCATCCGGATGTTCCCGGCCCGGGTAATCACCCTTGAAAACGGAATCTGCCGTGAAATCGCGTCGCAAGCCTGAGCCCCCCTTCGAACCGGTGATGGCCTGGTTCGAGGCCAACCGCCCGCTTCCCAGGAGCGAGCTCAATTATCTATCACCCTACCAGCTGATCGTAGCGGTCATCCTTTCGGCGCAATGCACCGACAAGCGCGTCAACCTGACCACGCCCGCCCTCTACGAACGCTACCCCGACGTGACCGCGCTGGCCGCCGCCACGCCGGAAGAAGTCTATCCGCTCATCCGCTCGATCTCCTACCCCAACAGCAAGGCGGCGCATCTGGTCGAGATGGCGCAGAAAGTGATGCAGGATTTCGGAGGGGAGATCCCGCGCGACATCGATGCATTGATGACGCTGCCCGGCGTCGGACGGAAAACCGCCAACGTAGTGGCCTCCGTTCTCTACGACGAGCCCGTCATCGCCGTCGATACCCACGTTTTCCGCGTGGCGCACCGGCTCGGACTTTCCGACGGCAAGACGCCCTATGCCGTGGAACTCGACCTGGAAGCCGGCATTCCCGAAGCCGTGCGGCCCAAGGCGCACCACTGGCTCATCCTCCACGGCCGATACGTCTGCACGGCACGCAACCCGAAATGCGGGGAATGCGGCCTGAGCCCCCATTGCCGCCACTATGCGCAATCACGCTGACATCTACGAGACCACGCTGCTCGACTTCCGCGACCACCTGAAGCTCGAGCGTTCGATGTCGCCCAATACCATCGCGGCTTACACTTCCGACATACGGAAGTATTTCGACCTGCTCCGGAGCGACGGCATCGCTCCTGCCGATGCAGGCACCGAAGAGATCGACCGCTTCCTGGAGAGCCAGGTCGCGGCCGGCGTCACCAAGCGTTCGCAGGCGCGCATCATCAGCTCGGTCAAGGCGCTGTACCGTTTTCTGGACGCGGAAGGGAAACTCTCGGAGAATCCCTGCGACAGGATCGCCGCTCCGAAGATCAACCCCTATCTGCCGACCGTCCTGAGCGTAAAGGAGGTCCTCTCCATCCTCGATTCCGTGGACTTGTCCAAGCCGGAAGGACACCGCAACCGGGCCATCCTCGAAGTGCTCTATTCCTGCGGCCTGCGCGTAAGCGAGCTGGTGAACCTGAAGATTTCCGACCTGTTCCTGGATGAGCAGTTCGTCCGCGTCTTCGGCAAGGGCAGCAAACAGCGGCTCGTGCCCATCGGCGCGCCCGCCATCCAGGCAATTCGCCTCTACCGGGAGATCCGCGACGCAGGGCCTGTGAAAAAAGCTGACGAAGACATCCTCTTCCTCAACCGCAACGGCGGAAAACTGACACGCGGAATGATCTTCCACATCGTCAAGGAACAGGCAGCCGTCGCCGGCATCCGCAAGGAAATATCCCCGCACACATTCCGCCACAGTTTCGCCACGCACCTGGTCGAAAACGGAGCCGACCTGCGCGTCGTCCAGGAAATGCTCGGCCACGAGAGCATCCTCACCACCGAGATCTACACACACATCGACACCCGCAAGTGGCAGGAAACCATCCTGAAATATCATCCAGCACGAAGCTGAACCATAACCCTTTTTTCTATTCACTATGAAACGGATCCTGGCCCTCGCCCTCCTTCTGCTTCCCTTCGCCGCAATGGCTGAAAACGACAATCCGACGGCAAAGCCCGCCGCTACCGTCGTGTATCAGAACGCCCGCTTCACCATCCTGACCGACAGGCTCATCCGCATGGAATGGGCCGAAGACGGCGTATTCGAAGACCGGGCTTCCCTGGCCGTCGTCAACCGCGATCTTCCCGTTCCCGTTTTTACCAAAACCATCCGCGACGGCATCCTTACCATCCGGACCGGCCGTGTGACGCTGACCTACAAGGGCGGCCGCTTCGCACCGGAGAACCTTCGCGTCCGCTTTGCCACGGGCACGTGGGAACCGGGAATGGCCCCCTCCGGCAACCTCAAGGGCACGACCCGCACCCTCGACGGATGCCTGGGATTCGAACGGCTGTCACTGCGGGAACAGACGCTGGAAGACGGCATCCTCTCACGCGACGGCTGGGCTCTCGTCGATGAATCCTCACGGCATCTTTTCGGTACGGACGGATGGGTGGCGGAACGGCCTTCCGGCGACCGGATTGACTGGTATCTCTTCGCCTACGGACACGATTACACAGCCGCCCTGGGCGATTTCATCAAGATTGCCGGACGGATTCCATTGCCGCCCAGATACACCCTGGGTTACTGGTGGAGCCGCTACTGGGTTTTCACCGACGACGAGATGCTGGATCTCGGACGCGAGATGCGCGAGCGCGGAGTCCCGATGGACGTGATGATCGTAGATATGGACTGGCACTATACTTACCAGGAGATGCAGAAACGGCTTGGGAACGACGACTTTGCCCAGGGCCGAGGCTGGACGGGCTATACCTGGAACCGTGACCTGTTCCCGGACCCGGAAGGCTTCCTGAGAGAGCTCCACGCGCTGGGATTCAAGACAGCGCTGAATCTCCATCCCGCTTCCGGCATCCGGCCCTACGAAGAGTGCTACGAAGGGTTCGTCCGGGATTATCTGTCGCGGACCGACGACTACGACGGCCCCAAAGATTACATCTTCCCGGAAGGCGGCTATCTGTATGCCGGCAACAAGGAACCGGTCGGCAAGGCAGGGTACCACGCATCCGTCCCCTACCGGATGTCGCAGCGCGCCTGGGCCGACGCCTATTTCAACAGCGTCATCCGGCCTCTCGAACGCCAGGGCGTGGATTTCTGGTGGCTTGACTGGCAGCAGTGGATCAACTCGAAATATGTGGACGGCCTGAGCAACACCTTCTGGATCAACTACGCCTTCTTCCGCGACAAGGAGGAGAACGGGACGGAGCGCCCGTTCATCTATCACCGCTGGGGCGGTCTGGGCAGCCATCGTTACCAGCTTGGCTTCTCCGGCGACACCTACGACGAATGGCGCGTCCTCAAGTTCCTGCCCTATTTCACCGCCACGGCCTCGAATGTGGGCTACGGCTACTGGGGCCACGACATCGGCGGCCATCAGCAGCTGCGCGACCACGAGCGTCTGACCGAACCGGAGATGTACACCCGCTGGCTCCAGTTCGGCGTCTTCACGCCCATCTTCAAGACGCATTCCACCCAGAACGCCCGGCTCGAGAGGAAAATCTGGGCTTATCCCGACCATTACGACTATATGCTGGCCGCCATCCGCCTGCGCTACACGCTGTCGCCCTACATCTACACGATGGCGCGCGAGGCCTACGATACCGGCGTCTGCATCTGCCGTCCGCTGTACTACTCCCATCCGGAGCAGGAGGAAGCCTACAGTTGCAATGAAGAGTATCTGTTCGGCGACCGGATCCTGGCCACGGCCGTGGCGGAGCCCGTCGGGGCCGACGGCAAAGCGTCACGGTCAGTCTGGTTCCCCACCGGAAGCGACTGGTACGATATGGCCACGCACACCCTCTACAAAGGGGGAAGCAAGAAGACCCTCCGCTACACCATCGACCAGAATCCCTGGTATGTCAAGGCGGGAAGCATCGTCCCGCTCGCCGGAACGGAAATCCGCAACCTGCAGGATCCTTCCGACGTCCTGGGCATCCTGGTGGTCCCGGGGGCCGGGAAATCCACGTTCCGGCTGTATGAAGACGACGGCGTATCCAAAGACTACGCGACGAACTGCGCGTTCACCCGGATCGAGAAGAACCTTTCCGGTAAAAAGCTCAGCCTGACGGTGTACGCCCGCGAAGGCGCGGCCGCCGGCCTTTCGGCGACCCGCCATCTGTATGTGGTCCTGGAAGGCGTCCGGTCGCTGCCCCGGAAGGTCCTGCTCAACGGAACCCCGGCCGGCGAATGCCGCCAGGACGCCGACGCCCTGACCGTCACCTTCCCCGCCACCGACGCTGTCAAAGATAACCGTATTGAAATAATCCTCTGAAAGGAAGCAGTTCCGCTGCCGTCAGGCTACGAAAAAAGAGAAAAGGCGCGCCTTTTCTCTTTTTTCGTAGCCCCGGGCGGAATCGAACCGCCATCTAAGGTTTAGGAAACCTCCATTCTATCCGTTGAACTACAGGGCCTAGAAAAAACGCCGGTTTCCCCGGCGTTTCTAATCGTTGTCTCCAAAGCGCCATCAGGCGCTAGCGGAAGCCGTGCGGGCTAGCCTCGTGAAATAGCAGGCTGGAGCGGCGGGGTTTGGGGCAGAGCCCCAGTAACTCAAGCAACGGTTTTGTTGATGATCTGACGGCCACGGTGGTAACCTCACTCAGGGCAGACGTGGTGATACATCACCGTAGCGCCGCAGTTCGAGCAGGTGGAAAGCTGCGGAACAAGCGCTTTGTCGTGGGTTCTTCTCTTATCTCGACGCTGCTTCGAGATCTTGTGTTTCGGATGTGCCATTTTTCCTTATTTTTAATTGTTTTTACTTTCCAACAAATCTTTCAAACCTTCGAAAGGCCGCACCGTCTCCGACTCGGACGACTCGTTTCCGCCGGATTCGCTCAGGTAACGGAGCATCTCGGGATTGCATTTCCCTTCGGGATGCACCTTAACCAGCGGAAGGCTCAGGCAGACGTAGTCGTACACGAACTGATCGAGGTCCAGGTCGCGCTGGGTGTGATCGACAACCACGATGTCTTCATCGCTTTCCGTGTCATCATCCACGTCGACGCTGCCGAAACCGACGGTCAGGCGGGGCTCGATGTCGACCTTCAGCGTGAGGTCTTCCAGGCAGCGGTCGCACTCGACCACCACGAAGCCCGTCACGGCGCAGACCACCTCGAGCAGGGTCTGATGCCGGATCACCGTCACGCGCACGCTGCAGTCCGCGTCCTTGATCTGGGTATTCTCGAATGCTTGAAAGAACGGTTCCCCGATTTCAAACCGAAATGAACTCTCCCCGTAGGGCAAACCCTTGATAGGGATTACGATATCTTGGTTCAACTTGTCCATCTCGGAAAAATTGGGGCTGCAAATATAGCAAAATAATTTGAAAACTAGCTTCTTTCCGCTCTTTTTCGCGCAATCTCGTCGAGAATGATCTTCCGCATACGCATCGACTTGGGCGTAACTTCCACCAATTCATCCTCCTGGATGTATTCCAGGGCCTCTTCGAGGCTGAAACGGACGGGCGGCGGAAGCATCACTTTTTCATCGGTGCCGGCGGCCCGGACGTTGGTGAGTTTCTTGGTCTTGCAGATATTGATGACCAGGTCGAAGTCGCGCGAATGCTCGCCGACGACCTGTCCGGCATACACTTCTTCGCCCGGCTCGATGAAAAAGCGGCCGCGGTCCTGGAGTTTGTCCATCGCATAGGCTACGGACAGACCCGTCTCGTGGGCTACCAGCGAGCCGTTGGTCCGCTTCTCGATCTCCCCTTTGTACGGCTCGTAATCCTTGAAGCGGTGCGCCACGATGGCTTCGCCCTGCGTGGCGGTGAGCAGGTTGCTGCGCAGGCCCATCAGGCCGCGGGCGGGAATCTCGAAATCGAGGTGCGTGCGGTCGTCGTGATTCTCCATCCGGATGAGGGCGCCCTTGCGCCGCGTAGTCATCTCGATGGCGCGTCCCACGAATTCTTCCGGGACGTCGATGGTCAGGTACTCGACCGGCTCGCAGCGTTTGCCGCCGATGGTCTTGTCGAGCACGCGCGGCTGGCCGACTTGCAGTTCGAAGCCCTCGCGGCGCATGGTCTCGATGAGGATCGACAGGTGCAGCACGCCGCGGCCATAGACTACGAACGAGTCGGCGTTGACGCCGGGCTTGACACGCAGGGCCAGGTTCTTCTCCAGTTCACGGTCCAGACGCTCCTTGATGTGGCGCGAAGTCACATACTTGCCTTCGCGGCCGAAGAACGGCGAGTCATTGATCGTGAACACCATGCTCATCGTGGGCTCATCGACGGCGATCGGCGGCAGGGCTTCCGGATTCTCGATGTCGGCGATGGTGTCGCCGATCTCGAACCCGTCGATGCCCACCACGGCGCAGATGTCACCGCAGGGAACCTCGTCCACTTTCCGTTTCTCGAGTCCCTCGAACACCATCAATTCCTTGATCTTCTGCTTCTCCACGATATCGTAGCGCTTGCACAGCGACACCGGCATTCCGCTGCGGAGGCTTCCGCGGGTGATGCGGCCGATGGCGATACGGCCCACGTAAGGCGAGTATTCCAGCGAAGAGATCAGCATCTGGGGCGTTCCCTCCCGGACTTCCGGGGCGGGAATCTGTTCGATGATGGCATCGAGCAGCGCCGTGATGTCGTTCGTGGGCTTACGCCAGTCGCGCGACATCCAGCCCTGCTTGGCACTGCCGAAGATGGTCGTGTAATCGAGCTGGTCTTCCGTGGCGCCCAGCGAGAACATCAGGTCGAATACCTGCTCGTTCACCTCGTCGGGGCGGCAGTTCTGCTTGTCAACCTTGTTGATGACCACGATGGGCTTCTTGCCCATCTCGATGGCTTTCTGCAAGACGAAACGGGTCTGCGGCATCGTGCCCTCGAAAGCGTCGACCAGCAGCAGCACACCGTCGGCCATATTGAGCACGCGCTCCACCTCGCCGCCGAAATCGGCGTGGCCGGGCGTGTCGATGATATTGATCTTCGTATCCTTATAGGGGACCGACACGTTCTTGGCCAGGATGGTGATGCCGCGCTCACGCTCCAGGTCGTTGTTGTCGAGAATCAGTTCGCCGAGGTCTTCCGCCCGGCGGGTCAGTTTGGCCTGATAGATCATCCGGTCCACGAGGGTGGTCTTGCCGTGGTCCACGTGGGCGATGATGGCTACGTTTCGGATCGCTTGCATAGGTGTTTTCTTTTCCGCTGAAGCCGCAAAAGTAGGAATTATCTCGCAATATTTGTATATTTTTCACGCCCATTACATTATCTTTGTAGCATGGTTGAAAAGATTCTCATCCTCGATTTCGGCTCCCAGGTGACCCAGCTCATCGGCCGGCGCCTCCGCGAACTCAACGTCTATTGCGAAATCCATCCCTTCAACAAGATCCCGCCGCTCGACGATACGGTCAAGGGCGTGATCCTTTCCGGAAGTCCCTGCTCCGTCACGGCGCCCGATGCGCCGCAGGTCGACCTGAGCGGCATCAAGGGACGCCTGCCCCTGCTGGGCATCTGCTACGGCGCCCAATATCTCGCCCACCACTTCGGCGGGGCGGTGGAAAGCGCCGGTTCACGCGAGTACGGCCGGGCGGAACTCGAGGTGAAACAGCGCGACCCGCTTTTCGACGGCGTTCCGCCGAAGAGCCAGGTCTGGATGTCGCACGGCGACACGATCACGGTCCTTCCCGACAACTCCACTGTACTGGCCTCGACGGCCAGCGTGGTCAACGCGGCCTACCGCATCTTCGGTGAGCAGACCTATGCCGTGCAGTTCCATCCGGAAGTCTATCACACGGAATACGGCAGCCGCATCCTGGCCAATTTCGTGAAGACCATCTGCGGCTGCAGCGGCAGTTGGACGCCCGCCTCTTTCATCGACTCCACCGTCGACGAACTCCACCGCAAGATCGGCGGCGACACGGTGATTCTCGGTCTGAGCGGCGGTGTCGACTCCACCGTGGCGGCCGTGCTGCTCCACAAGGCCATCGGCGACCGGCTCCATTGCATTTTCGTGGACAACGGCCTGCTGCGCCGTAACGAGTTCTCCGAAGTCATGGAGTCCTACCGCGGCATGGGCCTCAACGTCACCGGCGTCAATGCAGGCGAACGCTTCCTGGCAGCCCTCGCAGGGTTGAGCGAACCGGAAGCCAAGCGAAAGGCCATCGGCAAGACATTCATCGAAGTCTTCGAGGAAGAAGCCCGGAAGGTGGACGGCGCCCGCTGGCTGGCCCAGGGAACCATCTATCCCGACGTCATCGAATCTGCCGCCATCGGCGGCCAGGCCGCGAAAATCAAGAGTCACCACAACGTGGGCGGCCTGCCCGAAAAAATGAATCTCCGGATCGTGGAACCGCTCCGGATGCTGTTCAAGGATGAAGTCAGGCGCGTGGGCCGTGCCCTCGGCATCCCCGCCTCGCTCATCGGCCGGCACCCGTTCCCGGGACCGTCCTTGGCCATCCGCGTCCTCGGCGAAGTGACTTTCGAAAAACTTGAGATCCTGCGCGACGCCGACAAGATCTACATCGACGCCCTGAGGGCCGACGGGCTATACGACAAGATCTGGCAGGCCGGCACGATTCTCCTCCCGGTCAAGAGCGTCGGCGTGATGGGTGATGAACGGACCTACGAATACACGGCGGCCCTCCGAGCCGTCACTTCCACCGACGGCATGACCGCCGACTGGTACCCGCTCCCCTACGACTTTCTGGCGAAAGTTTCCAACGAAATCATCCGCCGCGTCCGCGGCATCAACCGCGTCGTCTACGACATCTCCTCAAAACCCCCGGCAACTATAGAGTGGGAATAACAGTCGTGCTCCCAACGCGCGGCAGAACCTTTTTAAGCCAGGCCTGAGCCTGGCTTAAAAGAACCTGCCGCTCCACCAGGCCTGCGCGCAATAGTGATTATCGCGAAGCGAAATAGCCGCAGGCGATGCCGCCAGTGTAGGGTTTGTAGCGCGGGAAAAGGAATCCTGCGCGGCGGAATTCGTCGCAGAGGGCTTCATAGCGCGGGAAGGCCAGCACGGAATCGACGAGGTAACCGTAGGCGTCGGCGCTGCCGACGAGACGGCCGATCAGCGGCAGGATGTTCTTGAAATAGAAAAGATAGATTTTGTTCCAATGGCGGTTCCGGGGGACGGCGAACTCCAGGACGGCCAGCTGGCCGCCGGGCTTCAGCACGCGGCGAATCTCGGCGAGACACCGGGCACGGTGGTCGAAGTTGCGAAGGCCGAAGGCGATGGTCACGGCATCGAACGTATCGTCGGGAAAAGGAATCTGCTCGGCCGATCCGAGGACGAAATTCGGTTTCGGCGACAGATAGCGGCATTTCTCCCGCCCGATTGCCATCATTTCGGAAGATATATCCAGACCGGTAACCTGATAGCCCTTTTCCGACAAAGCTTTTGTAAGGTCGCCCGTACCGCAGGCCAGGTCGAGCACGGCGGCCTTCTCCGGAAGTTTCTTCGCCAGTCGCCGCACAAAGCGCCGACGCCACAGGCGGTCGATGCCCAGCGACATACCGTGGTTCATCCGGTCGTACTTCGAAGCGATCGAATCGAACATCCCGGAGATCTTTTTCTCGTCTTTGTCCAAACGTTCCGTCATCGGGGACAAAAATACGAAAAAATCC
>JAEEGK010018825.1_pt1 | contig 14885 bp, 13 predicted proteins | sample 8958771 | NCBI WGS metagenome assembly JAEEGK01 (sample SAMN16246547, study PRJNA631951) | gut metagenome | biome: gut microbiome; feature: rumen; material: SC-attached | host: Bos | place: Iran: Karaj | collected 2018-10 | reverse complement strand
ATGTATCTGGGATGTCAAAGGGTACTTCCTCGCTGATATCCAACATCTTACCGTTTACGTTCTCATAGTACTTGTTATCATCTCCTTTGAAGATAACCGATTCGATGACGTCTTTCTTCTTTAACTTCCCTTCCTTTAGCAGTTTTTGTTTTTCTGCCCTAATCCGTTCCAACAAGGCAATTGCTGGTTCGTCATTCGGGTCCTGTGATACCAGTTTTCCTTGTATAGCCTCTTGAAGGATAGATTTTCGAAGGCGTTCGATAATACCATGATTAAGAGTGGTCAAAGCATGTTGTTGTTCGCCGAACCTCTTTGAAAGAGAAGATAACAGCAAAACTTTATCAAGTATTCTCTCCTGTTCCTTAAAAGGTGGAACAGGTAGTAAAAACGTCAATACTGCCTCACGTGCAATTCCCGGTATAACGCCATTCGCCTGTTGGGTTATTTCGTGAAGTCTACACTCTAGAGCGATTCGAACAAATCTAGAATCAACATCCTGAGACATCGGGATAATAGCTTGTAACTGTCTGGCAATATGAGCCTTTGGCAAGTTCATAAAACACATCTTCCCGACTCCAGAACCTTTGCAGACTAGTAGAAGGCTCCCAAAAGGAGCAATTACCGACGGTGTGTCAGTCCATCTATTTTCAACTATCCTTTCCCCGTCAATATTACTTGCCCCTGTTAGATAAAGTGTTCCTCCTGGGTTGGCCGAGTACTTCTCTGGAGGAAAGTCCTGCCCGGATTTCAACTGAATAACAACTCCTAACCGAGTCCATTCCCATGTCTGAGGGATGTTGAATGGTATCTCCGCATCGATACATTTGATGGCCCCATTGGCGAACTTCTCATAGTAAGAATTCGCCACACAGCCTTGTGCTTTTACATTATAAAGATGGCAACCTCAGAAGTCACAAGATAAAGAATTGATTATGGCAGAACTAGACAAATTCGAAACTTTTCTCCGACACGAGAATATGTCAGAGAACACCGTATCGGCATACCATTTTGCAGTCGAAGATTTTTTCAAACGTAAAAAGGAGCTTACAAAGAAGAATCTCTTATCATATAAAACATACATGATGGAGAGTTTTAGACCCAAGACAGTGAACTTGAGAATTCAAGGACTTAACAAGTATCTCGAATTCACAAAGCACCCTCGCTTACGCCTAAAATCGGTCAAGGTACAGCAGAAGTCCTATTTGGAGAATGTGATTAGCAATGAGGACTATACTTTTTTCAAGAATAAGTTGAAGAAGGAGCATAACCTTGAATGGTATTTTGTGGTCCGATACTTAGCCGCAACTGGAGCCAGGGTAAGTGAACTCATCCAGATAAAAATAGAGCACGTCAAGGTCGGTTTCATTGACATTTATGGTAAGGGTGGCAAATACCGCAGGATCTTTATTCCAAAGAAACTTCGAGATGATACTAACGAGTGGATTACTCAGAATAGTCGTGCTGAAGGATATCTATTCCTGAATAGGTTCGGGGATAGAATCACAACAAGAGGAGTTTCTCAACAACTAAAAAACTATGCGAAGAAGTATGGGTTGAACACAAAAGTAGTATACCCACATTCTTTCAGACATCGCTTTGCAAAGAACTTTCTCGAGAAGTACAATGACATAGCGCTCCTCGCGGATCTTATGGGACACGAGAGTATTGAGACAACACGAATTTATTTGAGAAAGAGTAGCTTAGAGCAGCAATCAATCGTCGATAAAGTCGTGACCTGGTAAACATTGATTATGAGGTTGTCAAAACATAGGGCCTTCTTCCAATAGAATTGAAGATGGCCCATTTTGACTTTATATAGTATCAGTATAGCAATGAAACTCCTTGATGTCCGAAGTTATGGTTCTCGTATGAAACCCTTGAGTTCCTAATAATATTTTCTCCATACAAATTACCCATGGCATTTTCTTCTAGACACGAGACAAATTCCCTCAAATATGATATGCGTGTGCACTTGAGATGGCCATGTTTTATATTACAAGTTTTAATTAAAACTGTTAAGGTGTCGATTCTGTCCTAATTTTTTGTAATTTTGTACGTTATACCCATCATTAAGTACCACTCTAACTCATGACGCAAATGAGAACAAATTGGATTACATCAATCGTGGCCTTCTTGATTTGTGCTGTCTGCGCAACATCATGTATCAATGGCTCGCCTGGAAAAAGTGGCAACAGTACAGTTGCTAAACAAACAACGGGCACGACGGCCACAGCCAATGAGAGTGCTGCACCTGAGCTGGCTGCAACTGAACCTGAGGTAAGCGTTTATCCGACTTCAGCTCATCCTACCATAAATGTCTACCTTGAGATTTCGGGTAGCATGAACGGTTATGTCAACGGGGGAACATCTGTTTTCCAACAGGTGGTCAAAGAGTATCTCTCCGGTATCAACAATGCAGGATTTGCCTCATCTGTCAACTACTTTTATATCAGCAACCAAATAACCCCTAAGGGCACTGATCTCGACGGATTCATCACGAAGCTTACTCCGAGTTCATTCAAGGCATCAGGTGGCGGTGCCACGACTGATATAGGCGGTCTTTTCAAGACCATTTTGGGGAAAACGGATAACAATACCATCTCCATCTTCATTTCTGACTGCATCATCTCCCCGGGAAGCAACAAGGATACCGGTGCGTATGCACGTGGGCAGATGACAGATGTCAGAGACGCTATCGTCGGGTACACTAACCAGTATCAAGACCTGGCCTGCTTAGTATACCAGTTTGATTCAGGGTTCAGCGGTCGATATTTTGACTATGAGAACAGAGCCCGGAATGTAAATATGCAACGGCCTTTCTATATTTGGGTGTTTGGACATACTGCTCCTGTGGCGATGCTCAAGCTTCAATATGTCCCCGATAGAGATTTCAAGGTCGCTCCAATCAGGAATCAGTGGTTTATTCTTAATACTCCTCTTGCCGCCATCCAAGACAGCAACAAATATGGTTTGCTTCTCTCTAATACGGTTAAGAACGGGAAATATACCCGCGTGGATGCTACTACTATGCGAGGCGTGCAGAAAGCGGATGAGAAATATCGCTTCTCGTTTGGCGCATACTTGATGACCGCACAATTACTGATGGGCGACGATTATGTGGAAGACACCGCGAACTACAATCACATAGTCAACAAAGCTGCCAAGGAAGAATTCTACGGGAGCATAGAGAAAGACTATACTGTTTCATCCCCTTACACGGAAATCTTCCGCGTGGAATCAGATTCGCCTTTCCAAAAGGGCACTTTCACCCTGGCTTTTATTCCAAAGGTTCCCCAATGGGCTTTCGAGTGTTCCGACAATGATGACAGGACCTTCACAGGATCTAACGACAATAAGACGTATGGGTTGGAGTATATCTTCAGGGGCGTTTATAATGGCTTTAACAATGGAGGGAACGACAACATCCTCGCCCAGTTTGATTTTGAAATAAAATAAAGCGCAGATATGGAATTCTTCTCGTTATTCTATCAAGTCGGTGTCTACGGACAGGATTTGTTCTACCATCTGAAAGGATGGGACAATGGGATGCAAGACTTTGTGGCCGCGAACAATCAGTTCCCGACCATTTGTCTCATTACATTCCTTTCCACGGCTCTTGTATTCGTGGTCTATTACTACATTCTGAATCATCCCCGATTCAATAAGTTTTGGCATTGGCTCATCGCCATGGCAATTCTTTTTCTGGGAATCTTCTTGTATTCAAGAGGACTTGTGATTTCCGACCTGACAGGAGTATCGGAGCATCCTATCGATCCTGCCCTGAATGTCAGCACAGACAATGCGACGATGTTCGGCGTCTATAACGGTGTTCTCTCCTGCATACTCTTCTTCGTTCTGTCCATTTGTTTCCGTTTCGGAAGCAAGAACTGCAAGAACACTCCTTTTAAGTCTCTCATTAACAGGAAATAGATATGGCTAAGTTATACGTTTTCGGAATAGGCGGCACCGGTTCCCGTACGCTCCGTGCCCTCACAATGTTGCTGGCTAGTGGCGTTGAATGCAAGTTCGACACAGTTGTTCCTGTTATCATAGACCCTGATACTTCCGCTGCGGATATGAGCCGCACGGTGGATGCCATGACAAGGTATATGGCTATCAGGAAGTCCCTGAACTTTAATTCGGCTAATGAGAACCGTTTCTTCAAGACGGAGATTTGCCCGATACAGGACATGGACACTTTCAAGCTGACGCTTGAGAATACCGAGAATGTCACGTTCCGCGATTATATGCGCACCAATCAGATGGATGCCCCCAGCAAGGCGCTCATCAATATGCTTTTCTCCCAGGCGAACCTCGATTCCGACATGGTTGTAGGTTTCAAGGGAAATCCCAACATCGGCAGCGTAGTCCTCAATCAGTTCTCCACCTCTGATGCATACAAGGCTTTCTCGAACAATTTCGAAGAAGAAGACCGGATATTCATTATCAGCTCCATCTTTGGTGGAACCGGGGCCAGCGGTTTCCCTTTGCTGCTAAAGACGCTTCGCAATGACAAGACGTCCCAGCATTGGAACTATATCCAGAAGGCCAAAATCGGTGCTGTCACCGTTTTGCCCTATTTCAGCGTAGAGCAGGATGATGACAGCGGAGTGGATTCATCGACCTTCTATTCCAAGACAAAATCCGCTTTGGCATATTATGACAGGAATATCACCGGTAACAATTCTGTCAATGCCCTTTACTACATTGGGGATAGCACTCCGGCAACGTACAAGAACCATGACGGCGGCTCTGAACAGCGCAACGATGCCCACATGGTGGAATTATTCGCTGCTCTGTCTATCCTCAAGTTTGCGGCAACACCGGACAATGAACTTGGCGAGAAAACCCAGACATACGAATACGGCATTGATACTAACGATGAGGATATCAAGCAGGTTATCTTCAAAGATCTCGGACCTGAAACAAGGGGCGCCATCCAGAAATACCTGACGATGTTCCTAATGATGAACAAATACATGAAGAATTCCCTGACGTCTCAGTATAAGTTCCAGCCTTGGGCGAAAGACTGTGGTTTGGATGAGAATTTCTTCACGTCGCAGTTCTATGCCGATCTCGTTAAGTTCCAGGATGCATATCGTGTCTGGCTTGAAGAACTCGGCAGGAATAAACGTTCCTTCAAACCTTTTGACGAAATCAGGGTCAATCCACTTTTCGATCTTGTAAACGGACAGAAGGCTCATAAGATCTATTGGCCGCCTTGCGACATGTTCTCACGGAATTATGCTCTCATGGACTCGACCATGAATGCCAACTGGCCAAAGTGGAACAAGACAGCTTCAAAAGAGCAGAAACTGATGGAACTGTTCTACCGCGCTACAGAAAAATTGACCCACAAGAAATATAACTTCTAAGATTATGGCAAAGGTTTTCAGAATACATAAAGAAGGGTCCGGCAACATTATAGACTGGGCTCACAGCCATTCCTATGGGGACAATGTAATCAAGCAGATCACAGACCCTTTCGGTGCTAAGGCAACTAAGGAGATCACCTCGATTCCTTCGCCATTCTCCAGAATTGATCTGGCGGTAACTTCATTCAAGACCGTGAACGAGGCTGGCCTGATTGGAACCACGATATATCACAAGATGGTCTCTGACTGTCTGGATATTGGAGAGATTTTCTTCAACGCCGAGAACTTCAAGGATCCTCGTGACCATAGCAAGAATAAGATTGAGATTCTTGTCTGGGACCGTGCTCAAGAGATCGAGAAACTGAAGAAGTCACCTGTCAGGGAACATCGGATCGTTGGTGAAACGCTTGACATGTATCTCAATCAGGATGCGGGTGCCTATAACTTCGGAAGGATGGACAAGGTCTACCTTCTCAATTACAAAGGTCCTGAACGCAAAGACCCTCAGATTAACATTATCGGTGCCACATCTCCTGCTACTCTGTTTTTCAGTTCTGCGAATGATCTGACATATGTCTCCGATCACCTTCGTTTCAGGAACAACGACAGACCATTCGATTCCGAGTATACACCATTGTATAAGCGCGATATTGAATTCCAGAAATTCTTGTATGCTCTCAGACTGAGTATCGGTAAGACTACGTTCGCCTCTCTTTTCGCCGATGTTGATACTTATATGGATCAGTCATACGGATTCCTTAGCGAAGAGTATAAGGCTAAGATTGATGCTCTGACGGAAGAGTCCATAGACGATTACGAAGTCCTTACCGACGGCGGCAATAACCGCGTTGATATTCTCGGATATCCTATGCGCAAGCGCAATGAGACAGGCGTAATTGACAGTGACTTCGAAATACTTGCTACTAACAGGACTACACTGAAGCCCCTTGTCCTGCCAGTCGAACCCGGTAATACCTATAAGCATTTGAACTATGTCCAGGGGCACTGGGAAGAGACTTATCAGGCTCCAGTCCATGATAATGCGGATCTTGCAAGCCGCCAACTTCCTTATGTCGGCTTGAAGTATCCGTACCTCACAATCGATGACTTCCTGACCAGGGATATGGTCTTCCTGCCTTATTCCTTCAACTCGAATGATTTCTATAACGGGAACAGGGATCCCAGGAAGAGCAATAATACTTTCCTCCTTCCTCTTACCAAGACCTTCTTCCAGTATTTTACAGTAGAGGATCTGAAGGGAACGATGAGGGATGGAAAGAATATGTTCGAGATTCAGCCGCTGCAGGGCGGCAGTGTAAATGTTGAGCTTCGTATTCCGATCAAGAGGGGTGGCTATATTCGATACACCAGAATGTATGTTCCGAACAAGAGCATTGAACTTGCGGAGAATTCCGGCTGCATTACCGAAAAGCAATTCGGCCTCGGTGTAATGCCTCTGGTGCGGTTTGGAGAGGGGATCCTTCCCAGCTATCGCATTGCGATGTTCAGTAAATCCTCGCGGAGTGAACTTGAATTCGCAAACGGAGACAACATCTGTCAGGTAGAGCATCATGTCGTCCGTCGCGACGCTGACCAGAATGCATGTAGTGTAGAATCTTACGTTCTGGAACGGAACTTTGACGTTATTTATGCCACGGTCGATGGTCTGACTAACGTTATTATTCCCAAGTTCCGAAAAGCTTCTGGCGGTTCGCAGTTTACCTTTGCAATCGACTTCGGAACGACGAACACCCATATTGAATACTCTGTGGATGGCTCGTCCCCTAAGGCGTTTGACATGCCTACGGCCGAGTCTCAGCTTTGCCGCCTGAGCACTGATTACGACGAACAGGAAGCGATTGATATCAATGTGGCATTTGATGAAGCCTTCATCCCGGAGACCATAGGTGACAACTCCGATTACCAGTTCCCGATGCGAACGGCCTATGCTGAATGGACCGATGTCAATTATCAGAAACACACCGAGACTCTAGCGGAAGGTAATATTCCGTTCCGTTATGAGAAAGCCCGTAATCCGCTCTACAACAAGGTCAAGACCAATCTCAAGTGGTCTTCTGCCCAGGAAGCTAATACTCGTGTGAAGCTATACATCGAGAGCCTCTTCATTATGATGAGGAACAAGGTCCTTCTCTCCGGCGGCCGCCTTTCCGATACGAAGGTTATCTGGTTCTACCCGGCCAGCATGACGGAGTTCCGTCTTAACGCCTTCCGCCGCGTATGGGAGAATCTCTTCGCTAAGTATATCAATCCTAACTCCAGCGACAAACTCCTGTGCCTGTCCGAATCAGCTGCACCGTATTTCTTCTACAAGAATCGTCGCGGCCTGACGTCCAATGCTGTCACCATTGACGTGGGCGGAGGTACGACAGATGTGCTGGTCATTAAGGACGATGTGCCTGTAGCTATGACATCTTTCCGTTTCGCTTCAAATGCGATATTCGGCGACGGTTATAACTGGAGCCCTGAGACCAATGGCTTCGTGAAGAAGTATAAAGGAGAGATCAACAGCAGGCTGGTAGGCAATTCCACGTATCTGAAGGATGCCCTGAACGCTTATCAGGAAATCATGAATTGCGACAATTCCAGCGATATCGCCGCGTTCTTCTTCTCTCTCGCAAGCAATGCTTCCGTGGTCAAGAACCGTATACCTCTCGACTATCTTGCTATGCTCTGTGACGACCCGAAGATGAAGTACGTATTCATCGTCTTCTACGGCTCTGTGATCTACCACATCGCCAAGATGATTAAGTCAAAGAATCTGCCTATCCCTCAGGTCGTGGCCTTCAGTGGTAATGGTTCCAAGACGCTCAACGTGCTTTCGCCGTCCGATCAGACTGTCTCCGAGTTTGTCACCCGCATCTTCCGTAAGGTGTTCGGCGAGTGCCCGGATATCCGCGTTATCAAAGAACAGGAACCCAAGCTTGCAACAAGTAAAGGTGGTATCTACTATGACAACTCTTTGTCATATGACGGCATAGAGAAGCTTCGTTTCTCTCTGCTTGGAAATGACGATACAACCTCGACCGAAGGGAAGAAGTACAACGAGGTTAACAATGACGCTGCAATTGAGGCCGTGAGCAAGAATGTCAGCAAGTTCATAGACGAGCTATTCCAGATTTCCGATGCGAACAGGTTCATGGTCAGTTCTATGGGTGCTGATCCGAGTTTGTTCGAGCAAATCCCGGCCCTCTGCAAGTATAATCTTGTCGAGTTTACCAAGCAGGGTCTCAAGGCTAAACTGAACGAGCTCAGTGATTGGGGACAGGATCCTTCCGCTCCAATTGAAGAGACGATGTTCTTCTATCCTATTGTGGCCATGTTGAATAACCTCGCTCGCGAGATAAGCAATAAGTAGGCTATGAACTCAACAACAATCTTTTTGCTGGCCGCATTAATACTGGCTCTCATTGCCCTTGCCATTGCCGTTTTCGCCTTTCTTAAGGCCAATAAAGCCCTGGAGAAGAGCAGCCGAGACCGGATCGACAGACTAGCCAGGAAGACTTTTGATCAGCAGTTCGATACGTTTTACGGGCAAAAGATCAAGAATCTTGTCCATGATGAATTTGTGAAACAGCAGGCGAAGGCTGTGCCTGTTGTAAAAGATGTGACCAGTGTTCCGCTCTCTCAGGATGACGATAGTTCTCCAGCTAAAACTGAGGGCGCCGAGGAGTCGAAAGAAGAAGGACCTGTCGAGATCCAGCTCCCTGAACCTGTCACGATTTATACAGGTTCATATCGGACGGGCAGTTTCAGGCACACGACTCTTACTCCGGATGAAAAGACCATCTTTACCATCACAGCCGAGAGTAAGGATGCAGTTGAAGGGGTCCTGAATATCGACGTCAACGCATACGACAAAATTGCCCAGACACCGGATTATCTTGAGGGGGCCTGTACTTATAGCGGTTCAGGAACCCAGCTACACGTGATTCAAACCGGGACTGTATACAAGGATAATGGCTCTTGGGTCGTGAAAGATCCGATAATTGCCGAGTTTAAATAATTGTTTTTAAGCCTATTATGCTGAATTTTGCGGGCTTCGCGGTAGAGTTCATAATTGTTGCGGTCATTGTGATCCTTCAGTTTTACTACTTCGGAGCAAACGTTAGGAAAAGGAAACAACTCAAATCGATATTCCCTGACGATATTGACACTCATTTCTCTGCTGAACAGAATGAGGAAGGTGTGACTCAAATCGCCATAGAAAACATAGATAATGAGTTGCTCACGGATGAGATCATTGACCCCATCAACTCATACCTAGACAAGAATAAAGGGGCGACTGACTACCATATAATCAAGGATCTGACGGACCGTGCGTGCGACAAGGTTCAGGACGAGGTTGATTCATACAATCCCGTGCCTCTTTACCTTGGTCTATGCGGAACGATGCTCGGTATCATCATGGGCATCTTTTTCCTATGGTTGAGTGGTGGCCTCGACTCTCTTCTCGCATCTAATATCATAAAGGATGGGATGGATGCCGCGGCAATCAATGCTGCCGAAGAAGCCGCGCGTGCGTCTGCCTCCAATGGTATCCAGCATCTTCTGGGAGGTGTGGCCATCGCCATGTTTGCGAGCCTTTGCGGTGTTATCTTAACCGTTATTGGGACCCATCAGACAAAAGATGCCGTCGCAAGCAACGAGGAAGGTAGGAACAAGTTCCTGTCATGGGTTCAGACCAACCTTCTGCCGAGAATGAGCGGGGATGTCGTAAGCACCCTCGGTGTTTTTTACACCAATCTTAACAAGTTCAACAGAACATTCTCACAGAATTCCCGCGAGTTGAAGTCCGCCTTTGAAGAAATCCAGAATGCTTATAAAGGGCAGACCGAATACACAAAAGAGCTCAATAAGCTGGATATCGCTAAAGCACAGTTGGCGTTCTCCGCACTCGGTAATGCGACCGATAAGATTAACGATCTTAATGCTTTCCTGCAAGGTTCTTCCCAGTATCTTGCGAACGTTGTTGCCTTAACTGAGAAGTTGGATACAGCCGACTCAAGGACTAAGGCAATTGAGCGGATGGGGCAGTTCTTTGAGAGCGAGATCGAACAGATTTCAGCAAGGAAAGCCCTCCTTTCTGAAGCTGTTGGAAAGATTGACCTTAATCTCCAAAAGTCCATTAATGGTCTGAAGGAATCCACGGATACAGAAGTCGCTAAGTTCCAAGATCACCTTAATAAGCTTTATGTCGGTTTTCAAAAGGCAGTCGAGGATCAACAGGAACTTCTTGAGAAGAAGCTCACAGAGTCCTCCCTCTACATGGAGCAGTTCAAGCGCCTTGAAACGATTGAGGGACAGCTTGCCAATCTTCTTACGGGTGAGTTGTTTACCGAGAAGGAGGATGCCCAGATTGCAAAGCTGGAGGCTCAGATAGGTAAACTCGAACGCATAGAAGCCGCGATTAACCGCCTTTCGGAAACCATGTCCAAGCGATCCGCCGCAGTGCCTCAGACAGTCACGCAGCAATCACTGTTTGACAACCCTCAGCCGCAGGACCTGAAAGTGAAGGTAAACCTTCCTGTTCCTCGGTGGCTGGCTTTCACCACTTGCGGTGTTCTGATTGCTGCCGGGTTGTTCTCAATCATCTATCCGCTCCTGCTTAAGATTCTTTCATAACAATGGCCAAGAAGAAAAGAGAATCCTTTTTCTGGACAAGCTATTCTGATTTGATGACGAGTCTCTTCTTCATCATGCTTACATTGTTTGTCCTGGCCATTGCGTTGCTTCATCGCGAGGTCGTCCAGATAGGAAAGGAACGGGACGCGACTGAAGCCGAGTTGGAGAAAATCAACGAGATCAGGACAGCAGTCCAGAGCATTGACTCTACATACTTCTCTTATGATCCCGCATACAAGAAGCATATTCTGAAGACTGAGGTGAAGTTCAGGACGGGTAGTTCTAACATCAATGACCTGGATCAGGCTACCCAAGCCGAGTTGTTAGCTGTAAGGGATAGGATCAAGGCTTTTCTGGATGACCTTATCGAGAAGGACAGGAATGCCTCATATCTGTTGATCATTGAGGGGCAGGCCTCAAAAGATAACTATTCCCTCAATAACCAGCTCAGCTACGACAGGGCTCTGTCTCTCTTCAAGTTCTGGTTCCCCAATCAGAAGGAAACGACGCTTCAATTCTATAACCTCCCGTGCGAGGTGGTTATTGCCGGTGCCGGTTATATGGAGGGTAAACCCAGAGCGGAAAGGAACGCCGACAATCAGCGATTCCTGATTCAAATCATCCCGAAGCCAGGCATTATCGATGAATAGGCAGCTCACATACCTGCTTGCTTGTGTCGTTCTCACGGTGAGTTGTATCCCCGCTCGTCCGACGGGGAACACCGGGAGAGACAAACGCGCCATTAGTCCAAGCCTGCTTGAGTTGCCAGCCGTGAGACAAGGGGAGGTAATAACCACTCATGCCGGTTATGCCACTTGTTTCAATTCTTCATTGATGCTCCCGAACTGGGTCGCATATGAACTCACCGAAGAGGAAACCCGTGGGACTGTCCCGAGACCGAGTAACTCTCCATTTCAGCAAGATCCGGCATATAAAGGTAAGCAACCCGATCGAAAAGACTACTCCCGTTCCGGATGGGATAAAGGACATCTGATGCCTTGTGCTGATTCCAAATGGAGTGAGCAGGTGATGCTGGAGAGCTTTTACTTCACCAACATCTGTCCGCAGAACCACGATTTCAATGAAAAGGATTGGCAGAAACTAGAAGACAAGGGACGAACTATTGCCAGGAAAAAGGGATCTGTATTCATTGTCTGCGGCCCCATCGTTACGGTTAACGAATTCGGAAAACTGGGGGAGAACCAGGTGGTCATCCCTGACTATTACTTCAAGGCTTTCCTGTATAGGGATGAGGGAGGTTTCCATTCCATAGCTTACATCATGCCCAACAAGTACACCGGCCGTCCAGTAAATGAATTTGCAGTTTCTGTCAACGAGCTGGAGAAGCTTCTTGGAATCGACCTGTTTACGCGCCTTAACGACAAGATCGAGGAGGGTATTGAGAGTCAACTGATTCTTGAAGATTGGAATTAACTATGTCAAAGAAAGAGAAAAGCATACGGTCGATTGTTCTGATTGCACTGGCTGTCCTGCTGCTCTTGTGCCTCGCCAAGATGCCATATGGATTCTACCAGATAGTCCGCTTCCTTGCCTTTGCCGGATTTGGATACCTGGCATATCTTGAATACAAGGGAAAGAACATTGATAGGATGGTTCTGTTTGTGGTCTTGGCGCTTCTGTTCCAGCCATTCCTGCCACTTTCCCTCGGCAGGGTAATCTGGAATGTTGTAGACGTTGTTGTCGCAGCGTATCTTTTTTATCTGCTGGCAAAAATGCACTTGAAATCCAAGTAGTTAGTCATATATGTATAAGCCGCCATATACCATACAACAATCGTCTCGGGTATTCTTTGGGGACAAGCTTCATGGAACCGGGAAATGGACTTTGCTCAAAGTCTCAAGACCCTTCGATTCCATTCTGTATGATACTGCCGAGGAATATGCGAAGTATAGTTTCTATGACTATCTGGGACGATCCGTGAGAACGGTGGCTGACGTGGAACGAGCCGATGCGCTCCTTGTCCGACCGGAAGCATATGTGCCTGCACCTTATATCAAACAGGTCTATCAAAGACCGGAACCCACCCAGGATTCGATTGATGCGGAGCTGGAGGAGGAGGCGAAGAAGGCCATCAAGGTATCTCTTTTTGGCGGTATTGAGAAGAAACGCCAGTTGTACGTGATTGAACGCCGGGGAACCAGGCTAGACGAAGCACAGAAAAAGTGGATTTCAGAAAAGGAGGCATTTGATAAGGCTGAAGACGAGAAAGAAGCAGCATATAATGCCCTTCAGCTTCAGAGACAACAACAAGTGCAATCCAAGATAAACGAGTATGAGAAGAGTCATCGTTCAAATGACCTCTTTCTGAATTCTACAACCGAGGAAGTTGAAGAAATGCTCCAGCAGCTTGATCCGCATTTTCCTGCTGATTTCAATCTCTTCTATCAGGTTGACCTCGCCCATAATCTTGTCAATATCAGTTTCGAGGCTCCTTCTGAAAGAATCATCCCTGTAGAGAAACTGGTTGTTCACTCCCGGGGCGCATCCCTGAAGCCCAAAACACGTGTCGAGGTTCACAAAGACTACCTGGATTGTATCTGTGGTCTAGCGTATGTCTTGGCGGCGCAATGCTATAACCTAACTGCAAAGGTAAATAGTGTGTACATCTCCGCTTACTCCAAGGAACTGAATCCGCAGACGGCCACCTTCGAGGAGAACACGCTCTAGGCAATAGTATTTGACCGCGAAACCTTCAATTGGGTAATTCAGCCGAAATCATTCCAACCTTACGAATCGCTTGTGTTCTTCCCGCACGCCATTGAATTGGGGGCAAGGATGAATATCATGCCAATCGATCCTTTGGATCTTACCCTCGCTGGTGAAATCCTTCCAGGGGGGAATCAGTTCGTTGATACTTCACACGAGGATCGACGTTATTCTACAACGGGGTATTACTCCGAAGGCTATGGTGATGTCCCGTTCATTCCTGATGAGCGTTTCGAGGAAGCAGCCAGACTGCTTGTCACAGCTCAACGCGGCTTGACGTCCGACCTTCAGCGAAAACTTGGAATTGGTTATGCAAGGGCCGGAAGGATAATGGACCAGCTGGAATGTGCAGGCATCGTCGGCCCGGCCGAAGGAGCTAAACCCCGGGATGTGCTAATTAAGTATTTAACTGATCTTGATAGTATCCTTGAGAACTGGGGTATACATCATTGATTACCCTCCCAACCTATTCTCTTCTACAATTCTAATACAATGTCGACAAGAGTACCAATACTGGGTTCTTCTACGTCCTTCCGATTATGATTCATGCATTAGGGCCATTTCCCTCAGTAGAATAATGGTCCTCATTATATTTATGTTTCTTACTCTCTCAACCAAGCAAGGAATTCCTCAATCGGTGCTGGTTTGACTCCAGGATGAAGCATCCTGAACTTGAGGTTTCTAGCTCTGTCACTCTCCAACTGGTCACGCAATGCTATTGCCCGGATACGCCATCCGGACACCATCTCATATCCCTTCTTTCCGCATTGGCATTCGTATTCCAGGTCCACCCGGCCGCTGAGTGGGGAACCGACGTAGCGATGGGGGAATACAGCCTTCTTACACTTGGGACATATAACCTGAAACAGTTCTGGATGCTCCAAGTTACAGCGAATAAAGGATCCGAGCCATACCGGGTCCGGAGCAATCTCGGCGACCCAGCCCATGCTGTAGGTCATCTCCATGTAGAGCGGGATGAAGTAGAAACGGTCGTCGTCCTTCCAGTCATCGAAACGGGCATAGATCTCGTTCGCGTTGATGTAGAACAGTTTGGTGAGGAGACGCTGCTCCTCGGTAGGGCGCAATCCGGCCTTACGGAAGAAATTGTACTTGTCCATGATACAGACTTTTTTTGATTGA
>JAEEGK010018821.1_pt1 | contig 14887 bp, 10 predicted proteins | sample 8958771 | NCBI WGS metagenome assembly JAEEGK01 (sample SAMN16246547, study PRJNA631951) | gut metagenome | biome: gut microbiome; feature: rumen; material: SC-attached | host: Bos | place: Iran: Karaj | collected 2018-10 | reverse complement strand
CCATCTGTGAGCGTTTGCATCAGCAAAGTTGTCTGTGTAAACATATTTACCATTTTCAAGAGTAACGTGTCCGTTACCATCGTTTGGATATCCAGCCAAGAAGTTAGGTGGGTTCCAGAGGTCAAATGCTTCCCAGTCAGCTGTGATGATATTGAAAGGAATTGTAGGCATACCGTCAATTGTTGGATATTTCTTTGCATATTTTTCAAGAAGGTCGAAATACTGATCTATTGTCTTGATTTTTGGATATCCGAATTCTTTAAGAACTGCTTTCTGAATCCACCAACCATTCTGGTTGTAATATGTATCTGAAGGAACTCCATCATATACACCATAGTTAGGAAGAGAATAGATGTGTTCTTTTACGATTTTACCGTTAGCATCTTTTTCTGAATCCTGGTCAATCATTTTTCTCCAAGCTGATTCATAATGTTTTCTAAGATTTGGAGCATACTCTTCTACGAGAGGCTTAAGATCCTGAAGACATCCTGCACCCTGGAATTTTTCTGAGTCAACTTCAACGAGATCAGGAAGATCTCCAGAAGCGATAAGTACACCAATTTTCTGGTCTTTGTCACCAACCAAGATATCCCAAGAGAATGTTACTCCGAAATTATCTTCGATCCATTTGTAAGTCTTGTTGTCTGCTGGTGGCTGTTCTCTCTGCTGGATTGTGAATACAGAGATGTTCATTGGCTTGTTCTTACCTTTTTTAGCTTTTTTAGCTTTTTTAGGTGCGGCAAACAACGCAGTTGCTAATAAAGAAACTATTAACAATGCAACGACTGATTTTTTCATAAAAGTCCTCCTTTTTTTTGACTTTCTTTTTTTTGTTTTATCTTAATATCCTGTACTGTTTACAGAATAATAAAATGCAAAAAATTAGACATGTATTTTTATAAATGAGAAAATATGGAGGCTGGATTAGGAAAAATAAGCACAATTTTTTCCTTTAATTAATCCACTTTATTTATAAAAATAAATGTCTAACACAAAAAGCAGTCGGTTGCTAAACAAGACCTAAAATTTAAGCAATCGGTTGCCTTATGTATACAGATATTATATCTCCAACTAAAAAAATTGCAATTAAAAAATCTCAAAAACATAACAAAAAGGTATAAAAATCGAACAAAAATAGCATAAAATAAGGGAAATTCCCTAAATTAAATCGTTTAACAGTCACGTTTTTGTGTAAAATTTGCATGCAAAAGGAATAATAGACCTTTGCTATTTAAGGCACAGAGCCGGAACTATGCCAATAGTAGAATAGTATGGATAACTATCATCATCAGTGATACGACCATTGCTGTAAAGCCAGTATGAGAATACAGAATCTTTATTAATAGGAGTGCGTAACCACCAATAGCCCTCACTGTATGCCCTATTTGCTTTTGCATAGTCTGTAGGGTAGCGGATGGGTGTTGAAATATAATTCGAATTCGTAACCTCATTTTTGCTAATTAAAAAGATTTTATCTTTTGTATTATCACATGCATACTGACTATCATCTACACTATTATCAACAATTGTTTCTGTAATCAAGTCTTGTGCAGCCACAGAAAAAGCATTCTGTATAAAACCTTTATCAGTCCAGTCTTTATCGTATTCACTTGCCGTTCCACCGTCGGCGACATACTGATTGCTGATTCCGTTCAGATAAGAGCGGATATTTGAATATTTATAGTTATTCGAATATATTTTTATCTCATTTAATGTTCTTTCAGCCTTAAGGTTAGAAATGCCCGCCATAAGAATCTTTTCTGCCAAAAGAATTTTTTTACCAGGAGTTGAAGAATCATTATCGTGATCGTAATTATCTGTGAGCACACACCATTTGATTGGTTCTACCTTAAAGTATTTTGAACTTCTTCCATTTGCCCCTACCAGACTTTTATCCGAATAATAAACTGAGCCATTTCTATTAAATCCGTTTTCTTTGGATTTTACATACCAGCATTTATCAGAGCCCTTATAATAAGTGAAAGCGCCTCTTACCAAAGTCTGACTTTCATCTACAGTTACATCGGCAGCTTTTACAGTCTGTGGCCAGTCACCAAAGTAGACATAAGTTTTATTTGTTCCAGATGTTTCACCAGTTTCAGTTTCAATATATGTTACCGTCTCATGAAATTCATAAGACAGAGTTTCTGCAAATACAACAGAAACCGTCACATTGCATGCCGGCATAGTGAAGGTTCTTGTATTTCCACTTCCGCTTAAATTTGCTTCTGAAACAGTAATTACCTCAAGATGGTAGTCATTGTCTGGGCTTATTGTAAGTGTAACAGTTTCCCCTGATGCTGCAGAAGTTTTGTCTGCGGTAACAGTTCCGCCTGTAATGTTATTTGGAATTGTAACAGTGTAGATTATTTTACTCTCATTCCACTTTGCAAACAGTGTAATATCTTTTGTTATAGGAGTATCAAAATCAAATGCTTCGGTCAGACTGCTGTCGCTGTACCAGTCTGCAAATGTATAACTTACAATCTCCGTTGCAGACTTTTTTGGATTTGCAGGTCTTTCAGCCTTTTTCCCGCTTTCCACACTCTGGCTTTCTACGCTGCTTCCACCATTTGTATTAAACGTAACATTATAATACACAGGTTCAGCTGAAGTATTGCTGTTAATTGAACAGTTATTAAAAGACATAATAAGTACTAAAAAGGCAAATAAAGCCTGCAAATATGATTTTTTCATAATACACCTCTTTTTATAACCTTATTTTAGAAATCGATGATTGTTATACATTATTTTTTTAAAGTACACAAGTTCGGCAGTGAAAAAGACTTGCAGACAGGGCTTGCTGGCAGGCTTACTGGAGTGTGTAAAAAAAGAACTAATAAAAAGAACTGACAATACTCGATTCTTGGTGTATAATTATTAAACAATTTTTTTTAAGCGTTTTTTAGCGCATATTGGAGTATTATATGAACAATTTTATTTTTTTAGGACCACCGGGAGCTGGTAAAGGATCTTTGGCTGTAAAAGTTGCACAAGATTATAAAATCCCGCACATTTCAACAGGAGACATTTTCAGAGCAAACATAAAAAATCAGACACCGCTCGGAATTAAGGTTAAGGCAATTATAGATTCAGGTTCTCTGGTTAGTGATGATTTGACCTGCGAACTCGTAAAAGACCGTCTTTCACAGCCTGACTGTGCTAACGGTTATATTCTTGACGGATTCCCACGCACAATTCCTCAGGCAGAAATGTTTGCAGAGATTTGTCCTGACGTAAAAGTTGTAAACTTTGTAATCAAAGACGAAATCGTAATCCGCCGACTTTCTACACGCCGAGTATGCAAGGCTTGTGGAGCAAACTTCAACGTTCTTACCCTTCCTCCAAAAGTTGAAGGCATATGTGACAAATGTGGTGGCGAACTCTATCAGCGTGATGACGATAAACAGGAATCTATTCTTCACAGAATGGACGTTTATCGCGAGCAGACCGAACCTTTAATCAACTTCTACAAAAACAAGGGAACTATTACTGATTTGGATGCTTCTATTGAAACAGACATTCTTCTTGGAGAATTCAAAAAGATTTTCTAAGATTTAGATAACGATTTAAAATCACTAAAAAAGCACTTGTTGAGCTGCAACTGAAAATGTCAGAAAAGGCAGACTGCTGACTTTATTTTATCATCAGTTCAAAGTTGCAGCTCAATTTTATTTCCTTAGTCCGCAGATAATATTGAAAAGTAACATTTGTAACCAGCTGGTCTACGGCAAACTTGCCTGCCACAGGCGTTGTATACAATTCCAGATTTACAAAAACGCTGTCATTCATGTAACAATTTGAAAGAACATCATAAAATCGGGTAAAATCACGTACATCAGGCAGAACGATTGTATTAGTATCATAATCAAGCGCAACTTCATAACCGCCGTACAAACCAAAACGTGGAAAATAAATATTTATTTTATTAAAACCGGTTTGAAGCTCTTTTCCCAAAAGAAGCATTTTTGACTGAGTTTTCAAAGCAGTTCCATTCGTATAAAATAATTCAGCTGAAAGAGAAAGAGGAAAACTCAAAATCCACCCTTTATAATTCTGGAAAGGCATAATATATGGGATTTCCACAAGAGCATACATACCAAGGTTAATCTGTGTTGGGGAATAAGGCCAGCGCCACTGCTGCTGCAATTCCATAAGATTCAAATCCCAGGTAGCTGTGATAAGCATTCCTGTTTCAAGTCCCATTTTTTTGAGTGGAGAAAGTCCATACTGATGAAGATTTGTGTATTCCACCGAAAAAATGCTCTGCCAGCTGCGGTAAGAATCTGTCAAAGAAGGCCAGTTGGTCAAATCAGGATAATACTCTTTCTGGTGCGAATCCCAATACGAAGTTGACCCCGTAAAAGCTTCCATAAGCTCCATTTTTATACGTCTGAAAGTCATTCTGCACGGAATTTCAAGTTTGCCCCTCAAAATTGCCTTGAAATCATATTCACCATCAGGATTAAATTTATACAAGCCGCCCAGAGAAATATCAGCCGGAGTTGAAGAATTGACTGCATAAGCACAAAAAGCAATATCCTTATCATTAAAATTCTTCTGAGCCTTGAGTTCTTCCTTGGATTTTTCTGTTCCATTAAAAAGTTTTGTAAATTCCATAGGAAGAATCATTGCACCGGCAGAAAGGAAGATTTTATTATTTGCAAAAGGATCCGACTGAGTCTGAAAAGTTACGCCAAGACCCGGGTGAAATTCGAGTTCCTTTTCAAAATTTATGTCGTAAACAGGGAAAAAAGGTTTCCAATCACCCTTAAACATCAAGCCCCAGGGATTATATTTTGAAATTTCATAATTTTCCAGGAAGAGCTGACTTTCTTTTTTTTGATTTTCTTTCTGTTGACTTTCTTTTTGCACAATTTCCGGCTTTTTTTCTAAAGATTTCAGAGGAAAAACAATATCTGCAACTAAAATTTCGGCCGGAGAATAAGAAAGATTTTTTATATCAGTATAACGAAATTCATCGCAATTGAATTTATGCGCAAAATAATAAAGTTTATCATCAAAAATGATTCCATCGTTTATACCGCCCGAAAAATCCTGATCGAGAACAAAAGCCTCAAGCGGCACATAATCCCCCTCATAAGTTGAATCAGATAATTTTTCAAGAATAAGGGCCCCCGTACGGGCAAAAGAAGCTTCATTCTGCAAAATAAAATCAAAGAGTAAAAGGCTGCGCTTTTTTCCTGTTGCCAGCCCTGTTTTAAGACCATCAATTCTTCGCAAATTATGAATCTTTAAAATTTCATCGCAATAACGAATTTGAAAATACTGTCTGCTGCCACTTGTATAATTATAAATGCCCGTGAACCACTGATTATTTTTGCAAAAAAGAGCCGCTACCGTGTTTTTATCAAGAATCGTTTTAGAATAAATGCCAATCTCACCAGAAAAGTCTTCTCCGTCAAAAGTATTTTCTACATCTTCTAACAGCAGATTTTCCTTCCATTCAGGAAGATGTCTGGCAGAAACAAAAGCCCTCTCCTTTAAATCATAAACCTCGGTAATATTTTTCTTTAAGTTTTCGCGATTTGCTTTTCGAATATAAGAAATTATAAGATATCGCCCATCTGGAGTTGTATAAAGATTTGTGACATCAGCTGCAAGAAACAAAAACTGCCGGAGTTTAATATTGCTGTAATCATCATAAATATCGACTTCCTGCTTTAATTTATCGTACCAGACAAAACCATAAGGTGTATGCATTAAAAACTTATAAACACTGTCATTATCAAAATCAAAGAAAAAAGAGGAATTATCTTCAATGACCTGAGGTTGAGGAATTGATTCCAAAAAATCATTCCAAACCTCTTCAATCTGCTGCCCGTAAATCTGCTCAAAAATCCACTTATTCATTTTGAAAAAATGGATTTTACCACTTTCTGCCCAAAATTGAAGAAACTTTTCTATTCCCCAGCGCTGCTGAATATAAGCACAAAAAGCAGAACCGGCAATCTGAGAAAACTTTTCTACGGGATATATATCCATAGCCCCGTTAAGCTGCATTAAAGAAGGAAATATATTTTCCAGCTTCATCTGCATGAGAATCTGAAGATTCCAGTTGTCATTCAAAAGACCAATTCCATCTTCCTCCAGATTTGCATTTATCGCCCCTTCCAGAAAAGAAAAAGGCATATTCATAAGCGCAACCGGCTGAAAAGAATCCCCAACTATGATTTTTGAGGCCTTCTGAACAAACTCACTCTTTACCGACTGACTCACAGCCCTGATTACTTCATAACGGAACAAATCCAGCAAGCCAGCAGAAAAAACTTCCTGCTCCAGCTGCTTTTTTCCTTCGTAAACAATGATTCTATTGTAAGGAACCGGCGAATACCTGACAGAAAGCACATCTGAATCAGGAGAAATAACTACAAGAGTCTTAAAATCATAATCGTTTTCAAAATCTTTTTTTGCCTGAAGATAAAAATCGTCGGCCTTATCAGCGAGAGCTTTTGCAGTACGAGTAGATTCCTTTGAAAAAAGAAAATCAAAATATTGCGTAGAAAGTGAATAAACCTTACGGGGAAGTCCCATAACTCCCGCAAAAACACTTATCGCGAAAAAAAATACTAGCGCACTGCAAAAAAGCCTTTTCATCTATTGTTTATTATTTATTACAGAACTCTTGCAGAACTTCTTTGTAAATCTTCAAGCCTTCATCAATTTCTTTGTCAGAAATATTCAGCGGAGGAAGGAAGCGAACAACATCACTGCCAGCAACTGTTGTACAAAGGCCTTTTTCAAGACATCGCACTTCAATGTCAAAAGGTTTTATAGAAGAATCAATTTGAGTTCCAATCATAAGACCTTTTCCGCGTACATCTTTTACAATAGGAAGATTCCAGCTGGCAATTGCGCCACGGATATAATCGCCGGCATAATTTACCCTGTCAAGAAAGAACATATTGCTTACAGTTTCTGCAACTACACATCCTGCTGCACAGGCAAGAGGATTTCCTGCAAAGGTAGACTGATGGTCACCTGCAACAAAAACATCAGCAGCCTTACCACGGAAAAGACAGGCACCCATTGGAATACCGCCCGCAATTCCCTTGGCTAAAGTTACAACTTCCGGTTCAAAACCAAGTTGTTCACTTGCAAGGAAGGTTCCAGTTCGGCCAATTCCAGTCTGAACTTCATCTGCCATTACAATTGCGCCGGCATCCCTTGCAGCTTTAGCAGCAGCCTTTGCCCATTCCGGATCAATAAGATTTACACCGCCTTCTCCCTGAATGCATTCTATAAAAAGAGCAGCGGTTGTATCGTCAAAAGCAGTTTTTATTGCTTCATAATCGTTTGCTTTAATTGTTTTAAAACCTTCAGGATACGGAGCAAAACAATCCGGATGGAATTTATCCTGACCCGTTGCTGTTAAAGTTGCGAGTGTTCTTCCGTGGAAAGAAGATTCAAGAGTAACAATTGTCTTTCGTTTGTCACCGCCGTTAAGCTGTCCGTATTTTCTTGCAAGTTTGATTGCAGCTTCATTTGCTTCTGCCCCGGAATTACCAAAATATCCGCGTTCAAACCCCGTGATGGCAAGAAGTTCATCTGCAAAAACAAGTCCTACATCCGAAAAATAATAATTTGAAATATGGATTTCACGCTTTGCCTGCTCGCTGATTGCTTTTACAAGCGGCTTATAATTGTGACCAAGACAGTTAACACCAATTCCTGCAATAAAATCGATATATTTTTTTCCATTTGCATCCCAAAGAGTTGAGCCCTTGCCTTTTACAAAAGTAACATCAAAACTTCCATAGTTATTTACAATCTTTTTCTCCATATTTATCGCCTCCACGCATTTATTTACATAATCACCTTATGATTTTATTCTTTTTATTCGCTGATTTCCATCCATTTTTCAGTGACCTGGTCTATTTTTTCTGCAATTTCCTGAATCTGCCGCTGAACTGCTTTTGCTTTTTCACCATTTGAATAAACAGCCGGATCTGCCATTTTTGTCTCCAGTTCTGCTTTTTTGGCTTCCAGTTCTGCAATTTCGCCTTCTAGACGGGCAATTTCCTTTTCCTTCTTACGCCGCTCTGCTTCTATGCGTTTTTGTTCCTCGTATGCACAAGCCCCAGTCGCTTTTTTTTCGCTGACAAAAACAGGCGTCGAGGATACAGTCACGTCTTCCCCTTTCTGCACCTGCTCCAGATAATACTCATAATTTCCCGGATAATATTTAAAAATACCCGGTTCAAGATGAAGTACCTGAGTTGCAAGCTGCTGGATAAAACCGCGGTCATGGCTTACAAAAACAACCGTTCCACCAAAATCTTTAAGGGCACTTAAAAGCACATCCTTTGAATGAATATCCAGATGGTTTGTAGGTTCATCAAGCACAAGAAGATTTACCGGGCTGAGTAAAAGCTGCAAAAGAGCAATTCTAGATTTTTCACCACCAGAAAGCACATCCAGACTTTTATAAACGTCATCACCACGGAATAAAAATGCACCAAGCATATCGCGCAGCTTTGGTATAAGTTCAAGGGGAGCAACGCTTTCCAGATATTCAAGAATTGTCTGGCTGCCTTTGATTGTTTCAGCATTATCCTGACTAAAATAGCCGATTTTCACCCCTGCGCCTGGAATTACCTGGCCTTCAAAGTTTTTATCTTCGCCTGCAATTATTCTCAAAAGTGTAGATTTACCCGCGCCGTTTCGTCCTGCAACTACAAGCCTCTGACCATTTTCAAGAGTAAGTTCAAGATTATCCAAAACCTTATGCTGATTGTCGTAGCTTTTACAGATTCCCGACATTCGGTAAACAAGACGGCCTGCATGTGGAGCCGGAGGAAAAGAAAAATGGATTTTTTTGAGAGATTCCGGGATTTCAATTCTCACCATTTTGTCCAGTTTTTTCTGATATTCCTGAGCCTGAGCTGCTTTTGTTGCCTTATAACCAAAACGTGTTATAAAATCTTCCAGCTTGTTAATTTCCTGTTGCTGCTGTTCACAGGCTGCAATCAGAGTCTGCAATTCTACTTCGCGAACTTTTTCATAATGAGTAAAATTACCCGGATAGCGTTTAAGGTCACCACCAAAAAGCTCGTAAACTTCGTTGATTGTAACGTCAAGAAAATAGCGGTCGTGACTTACAAGCAAAAAGCCGCCTGAATAATTCTGCAAAAAAGATTCAAGCCAGTCGCGGGCTTCGATATCAAGATAGTTTGTAGGTTCGTCCAAAAGTAAAAAATCAGGATTCTGCATAAGAGTCTTGGCAAGGGCAATTCTCATCTGCCAGCCACCGCTGAACTCTTCTGTTTTTTTAGTAAAATCTGCACGGGAAAAACCAAGACCAAGCAAAACAGATTCTGCCACTGCCTGTCGTCTGTGCCAGCCAGAATCATCGAGTTTCTGGATTAAATCTGCATGTCTTTCCAAAAGTGCTTTGGTATTTCCTTCGTTTTTTGCGAGCTGCTCGCCTATTTGGTCTATCTGTCGCTGGATTTCATATCCAAACTCAAAGGCTTTATCTGCTTCTTCTATGAGTGTACAGCCCTGGTGAGTAAGTCCTGACTGGGGCAGATATGCAATTCTCGTATCCTTTTGGATTGCACGGCTGCCAGAATCCGGTTTTATAAGCCCGGCCAGAACTTTTATGAGCGTAGACTTACCAGTTCCATTAGCACCGGTAAGAGCGACTTTTGAGCCAGTCTGGAGATTTATTGTTACATTTTTAAGAATATCCCTGTCGCCGAATGCCAGCGACACCTGTGAAAATTGTACAAATGCCATATTTTTCCGTTTATTTTACTGTAAATGAAATAATTGTCGGACTTGAGCCTTTTGCAGTAATAAGATTACCGTTATAAGTAGCTTCCGTCGCATCTTCCAGACGGAGACGGTTTGAATCAATCTTATAAAGGAAGTTTACTTCTTCGCTTGTATTGTCAAACTTAAAGGTTATAACTCCGTCATAATTTTCAGAAAGTGCCTTGCTTACGTTATATTTTATGCTTGCAGTTCCAACATTTCTTGCCGACGAACTTATAATTGCCGGCACAAGAAGCTTATAGTTTGTCCACTGGAAGCTTCCGTCGCTATGCAGAACTAGAGTTCCATAACTTGAACTTGCATACCGTGGTCCGTTATTTACAAGCTTTTCATATTCTTCTGCCCGCCGCGTTTTTTCATTACTGATTATTTCATTCAAATCGTCTTTGATTGTAACAAAATTAAGTTCCTGAGGCTTTCCATCCGGACCAGTATACCTTATGACAATATAATCATATTTTTTGAAAATGATGATTGCAGGAATATCTTTAAGGGTAAACTGATTGTCATCGGTTTTTGTATAGCCCGTGTAATTCCAGCTTTCATGAATTGTACTCAAGTTCAAAGTTACTTTTTCATTTTCCGTATCAATCATAAAGTTGTAAGAAGAATGAAGCTTAGACAAATCCATATTTCCAGACTGAATCATTGTTCTGAAGGAATCCGGATACCAGACTTTATTAAGGATTGAAAGATATCGTTCATCTTCTTCCTCTTCCTCAACAATTCCTGTATTTCCTATTGCCTGCCCGTTTGCATCTGTTTCAAAGAAAATAAGATTGTAGGAAAAACACCAGCCCTGGGTTCCATCTTCTGTCAATATTCTGTACCAGTCTCCTTCTAAAGGTACGCCGCCTGTCATTGGGGCTGTTCCCTTGCCTTTGTAAAGGATTTTGATTACTTCATTTTTTCTGAGCCTGTAAACCTGCTTAGAAGTATTTACCGGATCTGAACGCGCAGGAAGTCCGTCTGTTTTTACGCTTGCATAAGTATAGGCATATTTTGAATATTTTTTCTGAACACCTTCAATTTTGCTCTTTTTTACAGGTTCCGTTAATTGCCACAAAGGAAGTTCTATTTTAGTTCCCTCTGAATCGCTGATAACATAAACCTGCGATATATTTGAACGTATATAAACAGGAACAATATCACAATCTCGCAGATGATGTTCCGGGGCATTCCATAAAACAACGCTGTATCCCATGATTTTATCTTTGCATGAGGATAATAAGAAAATAGAAAAAGCGAAAAATATAATTGTCTTTATAAATGATTTTCTGTTCTTAATCATAATACAAAAAATATATCAGAATGTGATAAAAAAGTCTTTAGGGTCAGCGATTACGGATTATTATTGTTTCAAATTTTCAGTTAGTATTGTATAATAATATATATGAAAAAGGTTTTGATAATTGACTCCCACCAGTTATTCAGGGATTTTCTAAAACAAAAGTTGGCTGACGATCAGATTGATGTCATTCTGACTCAGGAAAACCGTGATTCCTATCCTAAACTGCTGAATGTAATGCCTAATCTTGTCATTCTGGACATGACCGACGACCGCTCCGACGAAATGGATTTTCTGGAGAAAAAGGCCTCTGACGTAAATATTGCAACAATTCCGGTTATTGTTACTGGTCCTGAAATGGACAAATCCAGCATTGCTTCTCTTGCAAAATACGGAGTAATTAAATATTTTTCAAAACCTATCCAATTTGATATTTTCTTTGAAGCTATCGGTTCTGTACTTCAGGTTCCTCTTTCAATGGATTTAAGTCCCTGCGTTCTTGATTTACACCGCAACAATAACATTATCTTTATTGAGCTTGCACAGGGCATGAACCGCGAAAAGATTGCCTTACTGCAGTATAAGCTTACCGAAATGATTGAAAACGAAGAAATTGAATCTCCAAAAATCATTGTAATGCTTACAAACCTGGATCTTTCCTTTGTTGACGGCTACAATCTTGAGTTTCTTCTGGACAATGTTCTTGCCTGCCCTAAAATCCATACAAAAAACATAAAAATTCTTTCTTTGAGTCCCTTTGTACGCGATTTTATTGACGGACATCAAGCCTATAAAGGAATAGAACTTGCAAATAATCTGCCACGCCTTTTAAATTCGCTGATGGACACATCATTTTCATCAAACATTTCGGATGTAATTGCCGACAGAATTTTGATTCCGTCTAATGAATTTGAAACCGATTCCAGCTCAGTAAAAACAAAATTTTACAAGGACAGCTCACAGGATAAAAACAGCAAAAAGGATGATGGAACTGTCCTCCGTGTAGCAGTGATTGACAGTGACTTGCAGTCTCTTGCAGTTTCAAAGATGGCTTTTGTCCAGATTGGTGCAAAATGCTTTGCATACAATTCCGGTCAGGCTTTTTTAAATGATTATGATTCTGATAAATTTGATTTAATCATTCTTGATATTTTTGTTGCAGACAACAAAGGTCTCGCTATTTTACAGGAAATGAAAAACCGCTATGATTCACCGCCAGTAGTTGTTTATTCACAAAGTCCACAAAGAGATTTTATGATTAAAATCCTTACAAACGGTGCAAAAACCTATCTTGTAAAACCGCTCAAACCTGACGTACTGGTACAAAAATCTTTATCCGTTTTGAAGGGCGATTTCTAAAATTATGGAAAAAATAAATTTACACACTCACTCAATTTTTTGCGACGGCAAGAACACACCACAAGAGATGGTTCTTGGCGCTATCGAAAAAGGCTTTACCGTTTTGGGCTTTTCGGGACATAGTATGTATCCCTTTGCTGATGAATGGCATATCAGTCCAAAAGAATTAGATAAATATGTTGCAGAAATCCGCACTCTTCAAAAAGAATTCAGCGGACAAATTAAAATCTACTGCGGTTTTGAGGCTGATTTTCTACCGCCACTTACCCTTCCCTCAAAAAAGCATTATGCCTATTTTAATCCTGATTTTCTGATTGGTGCAGTTCACTATCTTGTCAACGAAAACGGACAGTTCACGGTCGATGATTCAAAGGAAAATGTTGCAGAAGGATTTGCCCGCCTTTATAAAAACAATGGTAAAGAATTAGTGCATGAATATTTCTTGGCCCAGAGAAAAATGCTTGAAAAAGGTGATTTTGAAATTATTGCCCATCCCGATTTAATCCGCAAAAGAAATGCACTTCTAAAATTGTTTGATGAAAACGAAAGTTACTACAAAGAAGAAGTCCAACTAACCGCAAAAGCAATAGCAAAAGCTGGAGTAGTAGCAGAAATAAATACAGGAGCAATTGCCAGAGGTGATATGGATGATGTCTACCCGTCAGCATATTTTCTTGACTTATTGTATCAGGACAAGGTTCCAATCTGCATAAGTTCAGATGCACATACGACCAGGGGCTTAGACTGTGCCTTTGATAAAGCAAGAGCCATTGCATTAAAAAGCGGCTACAAAGAACTTGTATATCCTCACAATGGCTCTCAAGACATAGTAAAACTATAAGAGAGAAATTATAAAATATTATCTGCTTTTTCTTTCTTCAACACTTGCGCAAGGAACACACATTGCGGCCCAAGGTACAGCTTCAAGACGTTCTTCCGGGATTTCTTTTCCGCACTTTAAGCAGCGTCCATATTTTCCCTGATGGATTCGGTCCAAAGCGTTATCTATAGCCAGTAAGTTTTTTGCATCCTGAGTTCCAAGTGCAGTAAGTAAAGTTCTGTCTATTGCATCAGAAGCTACATCTGCTTCATCTCCGGAGTCTACGGTTTTTGCAAGATTGCGCATATCATCTGTCTGTCCAGCCAGAGACTGCAAAATCTGCTTGCGTTGCTCCAAGAGCTCTTTTTTCATCTTTTCTACAAATGACTGATCCATTTTTTTTAAATCCCCCTATTTTTAAACACCCGTAAACGTTTTGTTTTATTGCTCGGTTGTCAATCTCAAGTGATTAATATATACTAATATAATATAAATGCAAAAATCCAAAAAGACAAATAATTTTTTGCATAATTTTAAATTTTTTTATAAAGGGAACTTATGGCAAAAGAAGAAGCAATTGAAGTTGAAGGTTTAGTAAAAGAAGCTCTTCCAAATACAACCTTCAGAGTTGAGCTGCCAAACGGACACATCATTATGGCACATCTTTCAGGAAAAATGCGCAAGCATTACATCAGAATCGTACCGGGCGACAATGTAAAAGTTGCCCTCTCTCCTTATGATTTGAATAAGGGAAGAATCATATTCCGTCAGAAATAAACTCTCCTCTCCCTTTTTAAGATTCATATTTTCAGGAGCAAATACATTATGACTTTATTCGAAGACCTAAAATGGCGCGGACTTATTAAAGACGTTGCCGGAGAAGAAGCAGAATTGCAAAAAGTTTTAGATGGAAAACCTTTTGCTTTTTACTGGGGAACTGATCCAACAGCAGACTCCCTTCATATAGGACATTATTCATCACTCTGTATGGCAAAACGTCTCGCAAATGCCGGCCATCATCCAATTCTTCTTTGTGGTGGTGCTACAGGAAGAATCGGAGACCCTCGCCCAACAGCAGAACGCGAAATTATTTCGGAAGAAGCAGTAAACAAAAATATTGCAGGAATCCGTGCTCAGGTTCAGAGACTCGTTCCTTCAGCAGAACTCGTTGATAATTACGACTGGTGGCATGGAAAGAGTTTTCTTGATACCCTCCGCGATATCGGTAAATACATAAGCCTTAACTACATGCTGGACAAGGATATTATCCGCCGCCGACTTGAAACAGGAATTACCTACGCAGAGTTCTCTTACATGATTCTTCAGGGCTTTGACTTTGTTCATCTTTTCCAGGAGCACAATTGTATTATGCAGGTCGCCGGTTCCGACCAGTGGGGAAACATTACTACCGGTGTTGATTTAATCCGCAAAATGTTAGACAAGCCAGCTTATGCCTTTACAATGCCTCTGATTCTTGATTCAACCGGTAAAAAGTTCGGAAAATCAGAAGGAAATGCTCTCTGGCTCGATAAAGAAAAGACTGCTCCTTACGCAATCTACCAGTACCTCATCAATGCAGATGATTCAAAGGTACTTGAATATCTCAAAGTATTCACCTT
>JAEEGK010018815.1_pt1 | contig 14889 bp, 8 predicted proteins | sample 8958771 | NCBI WGS metagenome assembly JAEEGK01 (sample SAMN16246547, study PRJNA631951) | gut metagenome | biome: gut microbiome; feature: rumen; material: SC-attached | host: Bos | place: Iran: Karaj | collected 2018-10 | reverse complement strand
CACCCTTATAGAACTTCAGCAGCTGCAGGTCGAGGATGGTCATGTACTTCGACTGCAGCATGTTCGGCTGGGAGGTCAGCAGGTTTGTCTTGCCGTTCATCAGTTCCACAATGTTTTTCAGTCCCAGGCGGAACTGTTCGCTGAGCAGTTCGTAGCTTGTCTGTTCACTGGCCACGTTGAGCAGCGAAGCACGGAATTTCTGTTGGTTGGTCTGTGCATCGAGCCAGTAGCCCTCGATGGTGGAGTATAGTTGTTTCTGCTGCTCCTGCAGGTCCAGCAGCGCCTGTTCCTGTTTCAACTTGGCCTTGTTGACCGCCGTACGGGTGGAGCGGTTGTCGAAGATGGGGACGCTGACGGTAGCACCAATGCCCATGTCGAAGTTTGTCTTCATCTGGTTGCCCCAGCCGTTCGTGTTCAGTGAGTTTGTACTGGTGGCCAGCGAGCCAGTCATGTTGATGGTGGGCAGTCCCTGTGCCTTGGCTATCAGTAGCTGCATGTCGCTGGAACGGATGCTCAGGCGGCTGTTCTCTATTTCGGGACGATGTGCCAGGGCAGCCTCATAGACCTCTGGAAGCGAGGGAATGTCTGCCAGCGCCTGTTCGTCGCTGGCTGCCGGCACGTCAATATCGAAGTCGGCATCGGTGATTTCCAGCAGCTGCTTTAGTTGTAGCTTGTAGCTGGCCAGGTTGCTTTTGGCATTTACGAGGTTGTACTCGTCGGTGGCACGCTGGGCAGACAGCTGGGCCAAGTCGGCCTTCGACATCTTGCCCACCTCCAGCATCTCCTGTCCGCGTTGTTCGTTGAGCTTACTGGCCTCCAGACTTTGCTCGTTGACGACGATGGCTTCGTTCAGGTATAGTATCTGCACATACAACTGGGCTATCTGCTCCTGAATGGAGTTGGCGGTGTATGCACTGTCCAGCTCAGCCTGCTCTTCCGCCAGCTTGTTTAGCTTCAAGGTGTTGCGGTTGCGGTTGCCATTCCATACCGTCCATTGTCCGTTGATGCCGTATGAACCGTTATAGTAAGTCTTGTGAACGCTGGTGGTTACCGTTCCGTTGGTCACGGTACTCACGCCGTTGTTGGTCCAGGGACGGTAGCCGATGCTTTGGTTGGTAGATGCCGTCAATGAGGGGAGCAGGGCTGACTGTGCCTGTTTCACGTCTTCCGTAGCTATGCGTCGTGATATGACGGTTTTCTTCAGGGAGATGTTGTTTTGTAGGGCGTAGTCAATACATTCCTGCAGGGACCACTTCTTTTGAGCTGCAGCACTTACCGTTACCGAGAGTACTGCCAATAATATTAGAAACTTTTTCATATTTATCCTATTTTCTCGCTGCAAAGGTAGGAAATATCTGTGAAACGAGAAAATAGGATAGATATTTCATCGCCGATTCTTCGATATAATTAGTTGATTTAAAGGTGTTTTAACACACCTTTTCCCTGTATGCGAGCCTTGTAACAAGCATTCTTACAGCTGCTGTAGTCGGGCAATATACTTACCCAGAATGTCGAACTCGAGGTTGACGACGCTTCCTATGCGGATGTCGCAGAAGTTCGTGTGTTCGAAGGTATAGGGGATGATAGCCACTTGGAACGACGAAGGGACGTTGCCGTCGCCTTGCTGAGGGTTGCATACGGTGAGGGACACCCCATTGACGGTGACGGAACCCTTATCTACGGTGAAGTATCCCCGGCGTGCCATCTCGCGGTCGGCATCGTACTCGAAGGTAAAGTAGGTGCTGCCGTCGGCATCTGCCATTGCTGTGCAGCGGGCAGTCTGATCTACATGTCCCTGTACGATGTGGCCGTCCAGCCGGCCGTTCATGAGCATCGAGCGCTCCACGTTGACCTTGTCGCCCACCTTCAGCAGTCCGAGATTGGTACGGTCAAGCGTCTCCTTCATCGCGGTGACCGTGTAGGTTTTATGGTTGGGGGTTGAGGGTTGAGGGTTGAGTGCGACGACGGTGAGGCATACGCCATTGTGTGCCACACTTTGGTCAATCTTGAGTTCATCGGCGAAGGAACAGGTGAGTGTAAAGTCAATATTCTCGCGGTCGTGACGGATGTCAACGACGGTGGCAAATTCTTCAATAATTCCGGAAAACATTTCTTAAGTCCCCTAAGTTCGGGGGGTGGGGTCTGAACAAGCGAACCAGATCCATTTAAATGATTATTATTAGAGGGCTGCGCCTGTTCAGACCCCCAACCCCCTGACTTAGGGGGTACATAAAAAAAGAGGTCGTACCGATGATGTGATGAAAACTCCTATTTCTAAGATTTGAGTGCTCTCTCGTCGTTGTAATCCACCGGCATTGCTGCAGCCTTTCGGCATGTGGCCCGCCATTGTCGAGAGATTGGCGACTCGGTTTTCAATTTAATTTGATGAGTATCCCGATCTAACCGATACGACCTTTATTTGTGTGCAAAGATACAAATAAAAGCGTGAAGAGCCAAACAAATGGCTATGTTTTTTTATTGTTTTATTGATTATTTTCTTTTTCCTTTTGTTCTGCCTGCTTCTTCTCCCTGTACTTGGAGGGTGTGAGCCCGGTCTTGTTCTTGAACGAACGGGTGAAATAGACGGGGTCGTTGAATCCCGTGCTGGCAGCAATTTCCGACATGTTCAGTTCGCTGTCCTCGTCCAACAGCTGCAGTGCCTTCTTCAGTCGGAAGTCGGTCAGGAAGTCCTTGGGCGACATGCCTGTGAACGATTCCAGCGTATTGAAGTATGCGGTATGTCCCAGTGTTGACTGTGATATCATGTCCTCTACGGTCATGCTTGTGTCGCTGTAGTGTGCTTCCAGCCATTCCATCTGCTTCTTCATGAACTCATAGTCCTCCTGGGTGCTGAAGGAAATGCGCTGTCCGTCAATCATGATCTGTCGTCTGGCCTTTTCTTTCTTCGTGCGCTGGTGCTTATAATAGAAATAGGTGATAATACCTGTACTGATGAGTATCAGGTAAATCCATACTGCAACCGTTGACAGCAGCCAGAAGGGAGGCACCTTGATAACCAGTTCCTTTATGTCGTATTTGTCCGGTGACTCCAGCATGAAGGCCTTGACCTTGAAGGTGTAGGTGCCTGCTGGCAGTCCGGAGTAGGTGACGGTGCATGTCTTGTCGGCATTATGCCACTCCTCGTCGTATCCCTCCAGCATATATTGATAATGTACGCGATGCTGCAGCTGGTAGTTCAGTGAAGCGAAGCGGATGGAGAATACGCTGTTGTGGTCGGGCAGTTCTACGTATGTGCTTTCTGGTACATAGTAGTCGAAGATGTCACTTGTCCTGGGGGTCATAATTTCGTCGTTCAGCATGAAGTCGGTAATGCGCAGTTTAAGCTGCGAGCCCTCCGTGCTGGTAAGATTCTTGTGGTTGACGAAATAGTAGCCGTCAATGGTGCCGAAGTAGAGGTCGCCGTTGGGCAGCGCACAGGCACCGCATTCCGAGCAGCTGGTGTCGTCCACGCCATCCTGAATGGTGAAGGTGCTGAATATGTGCCGCTCGGTATCAAACGAGCAGAGCATTCTGTCTGTAGCCAACCAGACGTGCCCTCGGTTGTCGAAAGCCAGACTCTTGATTTCCTCTGACGGCAGTCCGTCTCTGGCATTGAAGTTCTCGAACATCCATTTGCCGTCCTCGTCCTTGCCAATGGTGTGGCTCAGGCCTCCTCCATTGGTTCCTATCCACATGGAGCCGTCTTTGTCGCACGCCATGCATACAATGTCGTTGCTGCCTAACATGTAGTGGTAGTCACTGCAGTTCTCCAGCACCTCTATCTTCTCCATGCCGTCTTTCAACGACATGATGAGCAGTCCGTCGGTGGTTCCAGCCCAAACGTTGCCCTCCTTGTCCAGTGCGATGGTGCGTATTTTGAGGAACTTGTCCTTGGGGTATTTCGATAACCCGTTCGCGTGGTTCAGTATGGTGTATGAACCGTTCTGTCCTCTCCTGAGTATGTTGATGCCTCCGCCGTAGGTTGCTACCCAGATGTTGCCGTCCTGGTCCTCTAAGGCGTAGTAGGCATTATCACTGTTCAGGCTGTTCGGGTCGTCTTCATTGTGCTTGAATGTGGTGTAGGTGTATCCTTCGGCGGTGGGTGTCATTTTCGTGACGCCATTGCCTTTGGTGCATATCCAGTAGTTGCCCAGATGGTCTTTGTTGATGCCGTAGATACGTCCCAGTTCGTTACCGTTGTTGTCGCTGTGTATGTCCACACGGCTGCCATTCTCACTGAAGATGACCAGCGAATTGTTCTTGTTGCCGATGAGCAGTTTCTTTTGGTCCTTGTCGTAGTAGATGGCACGTATCTCGTTGTTGAATCCGATGTCCCCGTCATACAGGTATTTGCGTACAATGGTATTCTTCAGTATCTCGAGTTTCTCCAGGCCGCGTCGGCTGGTTCCTTCCCAGATAACGCCCTCTGCCATGGGTGCAAAGGCATGTACGGTGTTGCTGAGGTTCCATGGGTTGCTCGGGTCGTTGTGGAAGTATTCCATCTCGTCAGCCTCGCGGTTGTAATAGCCGAATCCTCCGTGGTTCATACCTACCCATACGGTACCGTTTTGCTCCCGGATGACGGCTCCCGTGACGTCGAACTGTGGTACGAGGACATCCTGGGTAAAGTGCTTGACGTTGCCCGTTTTCTGGTCCAGTCGTGAGATGCCCTGTGCGGTTTGTGCAAACCATATCAGGTCATGGCTGTCAACGTAAAGGGAAACGATGGGGTCTTGGAGTTCGGCAATGACTTTCGGCTCCTGTCCGGTGAGGAAACTGATAATCTTTCCTGACTTCGTGCCGGCATAGACCTTGTTGTCCTTGGAGTGCATGCAGTTGATGTTCTCTTCTTCAAAGATACCGTCCATCTGCAGCATCTCCTTGTCCCGGTCAATGCGATGAATGCCTCGGGTGGTGCCTGCCCACAACTCGCCTTTGTAACCCTCAGCAAAGCACTTTGTCTTTAACTGGTCTGTGTCGATGATTTTCTTTGCTACCTTGTCGCCGTCGAAGTGCATGGCGAAGATGCCTCTGCCTTCAATGACGGCAAACACCTCGCCTTGCATGCTGACAAAGAACGGGTATTTGGTCACCATGTCCTCATAGCCCTCCATGTCCTCTAGGGGATTGATGATGGTGTCCGTACGCCTGTTGAGCACGAAGACGTGGCCGTCGTACATGCGCATCCAGATGTTCTGCGACCCGTCGGCCACCATGTCCATGATTCTGTTGTGCAGCAGAGGTATGCCGCTGGCATTTCCCGTCTCGTAGTTGAAGAAGTTGAAACCGTCGAAGCGTGACAGTCCGTTCCAGGTACCAATCCAAAGGTACCCGTAGTCGTCACGTATGATGTGAGCTATGGTGTTGCTGGTCAGCCCGTCGTCAACCGAATAGTGCGACAGGGCTGCCTGCAGTTTCTGCGCGTTCAGCGGCATACAGCTCATGCCGAGCGTGATGAGAGTCAGTAGAAATCCCTTAATGATAGGTTTTAGTCTCATTGTTTTCAGGCTTGGTTTCAAAATCTTGCGCAAGGTACGAATAATTTTGGAAAACACAAAACTTTTGGAGGAAAAATTCTTTTTTGAGGCCCTGTTAGGGCAAAAAAGTGCCGTCCCTCATTTCAAGAGACGGCACCTTTCCCCTTTTTGGGGGCGAGTCAGCGTGTTTACTCCATTGTTGTGTCGAAGAACATGGCAACACGGTTAAAGTCGTTCTCTTCCGACAGTTCGCTCGTAGCGCCCATACCTTCGGTAGTGATGCGGCTGGCGGCAATCTTGTAGCGGTTGATGAGTGCCTGTCTGACGGCGTCGGCACGAGCCAGCGACAGTGCCATGTTACGCTCGGGGTCACCCTCGGGCGATGCATAGCCCTTGATGAGCAGCTTGGCATCGGGGTGGTTGCGCATGTACTTGGCCACCATCTCCACGCTGGCATACTGTGCAGCGTCGATGGTGCTCTTGCCCTGTCCGAAGATGACGATGGGCTGCAGCAGGCTCTTCTTTACCACGACAGTCGAGGTGTGAGGCTGGTTCTCGCAAGCGGTCAGCTTGGCTCTCAGGTCGTCCACCTCTGCCTGCAGGTCGGCGATGGTACGGCTGTTGGCTACCAGCTTGCCGTCCTTCAGCTCGTTGTCAGCACGCAGCTCGTTGATTTTGGCGTTCAGCATGTTAATCTCGTTGATGTTGCGCAGCGGCTCAATGGCATAGTTGTGGGTGCCGTTGCTGTTGCCGAACTTGTAAACCAGTCCTACGTTAGCCTGCAGCATGGCGTTCTGGAAGTTGTACTTGAAGCCATTGCTGAGCGACTGTCCGTTAAGGTAACCCTCCATGCCGTAGATGATGGCGGGCTCCACATAGAGCTGCCATGCCTTGTCCTCGCCCAGGTTGAAGGCCAGGTCAAGCGCTACCTTCGAAGTGACGTTGTTTACCTTCAGGGGCTGTCCGAACTGGTGTCCCCAGCCGAAGCCACCCAGTGCGATGAGCTCCACGGTGCGTGGCTCGCCCTGATAGCCGCCGAAGAGGTTGCTCAGGTTGAACGTACCCAGCAGGTTCACCACCGTTGCGTTGATGAACGTCTTGCTGTTAAGCACCGACTTCTCGTTAGCCTTGAAGTAGGCGTTGCCTTCGAGTGCCAGACCGAACACGGTGGTCAGGTTCTTGCCCAGACGGATTCCGAAGTTGGGGGCCAGACCCTTGAACTTCGTTGCTTTATCGCCTGCGTACGTCGAAGTGGAGGTGATACCTCCGTTGATGCCCAGGTACCAGTTGTCGCTGAACTTGTTGGCAGTCACTGCCGTATTCTGGGCGCTTGCCGTTGCAGTCAGCAGGGCTGCTGCAAACATCATTAATACTTTCTTCATGATTAAAAAATGTTGTTGATTAAAAGAATAATTATCCTGACATAATAAAAAGGAGTTTCAGGTTTTTTGAGGCCCGAGACTCCTTTTTGTTTTCCTCTTAGAGATTACTCACCCTTGATGGCTGCAACACCGGGGAGCACCTTGCCCTCGATGGCCTCGAGCAGTGCACCGCCGCCGGTAGAGATGTAGCTTACCTTATCGGCCAGACCGAACTTGTTGACGCAGGCTACAGAGTCGCCACCGCCGATGAGCGAGAAGGCTCCGTTGGCAGTAGCCTCGGCAATAGCGTCGCCGATGGCACGGCTACCAGCTGTGAAGTCGTCGCACTCGAAGACACCTGCAGGACCGTTCCACAGAATGGTCTTGGCACCCTTGATGGCCTCGGCAAATGCCTTCTGGCTCTCAGGACCTGCATCCACGCCCTCGAAACCAGCGGGAACGTTGTTGGCAGGGCAGGTGATAATCTGAGCACCCGGCTTAACGCTCATCGTGTCGAAGTCCAGACCGTTGGTGGCTGTGCAGTCGCTGCCCAGAACCAGCTCTACGCCGTTCTTCTTGGCCAGCTCCTCAACACCCAGTGCAACATCCAGCTTGTCGAGCTCAACGATGGAGTCACCAATCTCACCGTTGTGAGCCTTGGCGAACGTATAGGTCATACCGCCGCAGAGGATGAGCTTGTCAACCTTGCCGAGCAGGTTCTCGATGATGCCAATCTTCGAACTTACCTTCGAGCCGCCCATGATGGCAACGAACGGACGGTTGATGTTCGACAGAACATTGTCAACAGCCTTTACTTCCTTCTCCATCAAGAGGCCGAGCATCTTCGAGTCAGCGTCGAAATAGTCGGCGATGACAGCCGTAGAAGCGTGCTTGCGGTGAGCAGTACCGAAAGCGTCCATCACGTAGCAGTCAGCGTATGAAGCCAGCGTCTTGGCAAACTCCTTCTGAGAAGCCTTCAGGGCCTTCTTGGCCTCGTCGAACTCGGGAGTACCCTTTTCCAGACCTATGGGTTTGCCTTCCTCCTCAGGATAGAAGCGCAGGTTCTCCAGCAACAGGGCCTCGCCCATCTTCAGGGCAGCAGCCTGCTCCTGAGCCTTGGCGCAGTCGGGAGCAAAAGCAACGGGAACGCCCAGTGCCTTCTCGACAGCCTCGCGAATCTGGCCCAGCGACTTCTTCATATCCACCTTTCCTTTGGGCTTACCCATGTGGCTCATGATGATGACGGCACCGCCGTCGCCTAAAATCTTCTTCAGCGTGGGCAGCGCACCGCGGATGCGGGTGTCGTCCGTAATCTTACCATTCTCGTCCAGGGGCACGTTGAAGTCAACGCGCACGATTGCCTTCTTTCCGGCAAAGTTGAATTCGTTGATTGTCACCATAATTGTTTACAATTTACTGATTTACTATTTACGATTTATTACTGTTCTTTCTTTATTTCAAAAATCGGACGCAAAGGTACAACTTTTAATTGACAATCCATAATGGTTAATTGATAATTTAAAACTTTTTTGCGCTGTAACTCTCATATTGTCAACTACGCTTGTCAAAATGCCTTATCTTAAGCGGCGTTTTTCTTGTCTCAAGTGCCGTTTTGACAACCCAATAACGGCACTTTCATCTGATAAAGTGCATGTTTAGCCAAGACAAAACATATACTTCCAAAGGTTTCCCTCCGTGGGAAACAAGAGATATACGGCACATCTCTGCCAGACAGATGCCATGTATCTGGCAGTGTGTGCCGCATCGGAAAGAAAATCCATGTATGGCACCGAATGCCTCCAAACATCTCAACATCTCCCTGCGCATCCCTGAAACCCCGATGTACAGGGCGTTTTGACACAGGTAAATGTTGGTCAGACACCTCCCTGAGATTTACCTGACCATCCACCTCGGATTATCACAGCCACACACCCCTCACTCCCACAGTTTTTTTGAAAGAAATTACCAGAAATGAGCAGAAATTTTCAAAAATGATTCGTATGTCTATACAAAGTTTGTATGTTCTTCGGTTAATATGCCTTTGAATGATAATATGTCAACGAGGGAGATGTCAGGGAGATGTCTGGCTAACATTTACCTGTGTCAAAACGCCCTGTACATCGGGGTTTCAGGGGTGCACAGGGAGATGTTGAGATGTTTGGAGGCAAAACCATTCTCCTCTCTCATCTAATCGGAGCTGTACGCAAGGATGAAAGGAAAGATGAGTATTATTCTTTTACTTCATTTTGTTGTACCGCCTGATTTTCTCCAGCATTGCGGCGCTCCAGTCGGCAGAGCCTGGCAGTTGGTAGCGGCAGTTTCCCGTGACCGAGGGTGTGAAGATGGTTATAGCCTCCGGGGTGAGGGTGATGGTGCCGCGAGGGGAGAGTGAGAAGAGGTCGTCGCCCTCCACGGCCTGGATGACAGCCATCGGGTCCCACATCATCTGCCCCGTGTTGCAGTTGCACGTCATATAGACCTGCTTGATGGGGTGCACGTCCGTCCACGATACGTCACTGATGACTTGTTCAGGCTTGTACTCGACGTTCTCTCCCACCTCCTGGGGCGAGAACACCATATCGACATCCTTAGGCCAGAGCCGGAAGAAGTCCTGTGCGAAGGTGATGCCCTGCGAGAGATTGAAGTCGGATTCGACGGAATGGCCGAACACACCGCCCATCTGGTAGATGCACTTCACCTTCTGGCGGACGAGCTCGACGCCGTTGAGGGGGGAGTATTCGTCGCCCTCAGACTGCAACAGTGCGGCCAGTGCCGTGACGAAGCCGATGGAGCAGATGCTCACCGAGTGGTCGGGCTGGGCAGCCAGCAGTCGGCGGTAGAGCACATAGCCGTCGGGCAGCGAAGCATAGTCGCTAATGCTGCAGCGGAACATCAGGCTGCCGTCGGCATTGGTATAGGTGGGCAGTGCCCTGTAGTCTATCCATATCTTTGGTGCAGGGATGCCTTTCCTGACGAGTCCGATGGGGATGTCAGTTGTTTCAGGCAACGCCCCTTCTCGGGCGCTATCCCTAAAATAGGTGTTCATCACGTCGGCAATCGCCGCATTGGCCTCGCCCATGCGGTCCACCACCACGCCGAGCAACCGGCAACGGCCTTCCTGCTCATAGCGGTGCAGCATCTCCAGTGCAAAGAGGTCGTCGGTCGATGAACCGATGTCGGTGTCGAGTATGATGAGCGGCACTCCCTTATACTCCTGGTCGCTTTGCCCAGCAGGGTCATCATCGTTATTGCTGCACGATGTCATTACCGTGATGCCGCAGAGTGTAAGGATGGCAGCGAGCATCCAGCGTATTGCCTGTTTCATCTTATTTGCCTAATTGTTTGACGGGGAAGGTGAAGTAGGTGTCGGGGAAGGGCTCGTCGCGCAGGGTGAAGTGCCACCACTCCGTGCTGAGGGGCTTGAAGCCGTGGGCAAGCATGGCGCGGCGCAGAATCATGCGGTTGGCGAACTGCCTGGCGGTGATTTTGCGGCCAGCGGGCGACTTGCGGTTGTTTCCCGTGTACTTGCCGGTTTCGGGATTGCCGCAGAAGTCAGGATGGCTCTCTGGACCGAACCAGTCGAACGTGCCGCCCATATCCACTTCCTTCTCGGTCTTCATGTCGAAGAGCGTCAGATCGACGGTGGAGCCGCGTGTGTGGCCGCTCCTTGCCATGATGTACTCCCGCTCGAAGAGCACGCTCTTGTCGAGGTCGGGGTAGAAGTAGGGCTTCATGCGCGTGTCGGGGATGTCGGCTGCCCAGTGCATGAAGTGGTCAACGGCCTGCTGCGGCCGGTAGGCATCGTATATCTTCAGTCGGTAGCCCTGTGCCATCACGTCGTCGCTGACGGCCTTCAGGGCCTCGGCGGCCTTCTTGGTCAGCAGGGCGGTAGGTTGCTCGTAGCCGTCGATGCGGGTGCCCACGAAGTTGTAGGTACCGAAGTAGCGTATCTCCAGGATGGCGTCGGGCACGGCATCGGTCAGCGTCACAAACTGGCTGTTGTCGTCGGTGGGGCATGCCTCGTCAGGTGCCTTGACGTAGCTGACGGTCTGCTGCTCGCCGTCGATGTCGAACTGCAGCGTCGCACCGTCGGCCCGTACGTCGATGGTGACGGGAGCGCCTATGACAAGCGGCAGGTTCTCCTTGTCGTGTCCGCCCGGGAATCCGCACAGCACGGGGATGTTGTACTTGTCGAAGTAGTCGTGCAGCATAGCCTCCACGCTCTCGTAGTCAAGCTCCTGACCGCAGTCGGTGAACTCGCCGAGTACGACGCCCTTGCAGCGCTCCAACACGCCGTTCATGGCCAGAACGGTGAACTGGCGGTCGATGTTGCGCATCGGCTCCTCCACCTCCTCAATGAAGAGTATCAGGTCGTTGTCCATCGTGGCGTCGGCCTGTGAACGGACGTTGGGGGCTATGGTGCAGAGGTTGCCGCCTACCAGCGTGCCGCTGGCACGTCCCATGATGTTCTGGGGGTGCGGTGGCAGTTCGTAGCGGGGCACCTTGCCCATGAGCAGGTCGCGCAGCAGGGTGCTCGTCTGGTCCTCGCCGCCCTTTGCCAGGAACGAGCTCATGGTGCCGTGGATGCTCATCACGCCGGCACGGCTCAGCAGTCCGCCCAGCGTGCTGATGTCGCTGAAACCGCTGAGCCACTTGGGGTGTGCTCTCAGCTCGTCGAGTGTCAGCTGGTCAATAAGGTGTATGCTGCCGTAGCCGCCTCGGTTGCAGATGACGGCTTTGATGTCAGGGCTGTTGAGTGCCCAGCGTATGTCGCTGAGCCGTTCGTCGAGGGTACCGGCATACTTGCCCCCATAGACCTTGCCGACGTTCGGCCCGATGACGGGTTCCAGTCCCCACGAGCGCAGCACATCGGCGGTATTCTCCACGGTCTGCAGCGGAGTGAAGTACGACGGCGATATCAGTGCAACCTTGTCGCCTGCCACGAGGTAGGCCGGTCTTATGCGGTCCTTTGGCGTGTCATTGGACACGTAGGGAGTGGTGTAGTCCTGCGCCTGACACAGTATGCTGGCCGACATCATTGCGCAAAGCAAAAAAGTGCGAATTATTTTCATTGTCTTATTCCTTTTTGTTTTTTTACGCTGCAAAGGTATGAAAAAAATAAAACTTTTTCGTACCTTTGCACCTTGAAATTTTAAGAAAGGAAAAAATATTATGGGATTAATTGGTTCAATCATTATCGGATGTTTGGCTGGCTTTTGCGCCAGTAAGTTATTGAAAGGTGGCGGCCTCGGCTTCATCATGAATCTGGTGCTGGGCTTGTTCGGCGGTCTGCTGGGCGGCTGGCTCTTTGAGCAGTTAGGCATAGCCTGGGGCGGAATCCTCGGCCAGCTGGGTACTGCCATTGTCGGCTCAGTCGTTATTCTTTGGGTGGCATCGTTGATTAAGAAGTAAGTAAGTTATGGGCATCAAGACAATTCCCGTGCTGCTGCTGACGGGCTACTTAGGCAGCGGCAAGACCACACTTCTCAATCGTATCCTGCAGAACCAGAAGGGCATCAAGTTTGCCGTCATCGTCAACGACATCGGCGAGGTGAACATCGACGCTGACCTCATTGAGAAGGGCGGCGTGGTAGGCCAGAAGGACGACTCGTTAGTGGCACTGCAGAACGGCTGCATCTGCTGTACGCTGAAGATGGACCTGGTGGAGCAGCTGCGCGACATTACCAGCATGCAGCGCTTCGACTACATCGTCATCGAGGCCAGCGGCATCTGTGAACCGGCACCCATTGCACAGACCATCTGCAGCATCCCCTCGTTAGGCCCGGAGTATGTGAAGGACGGCCTGCTGCAGCTGGACTGCATTGTGACCGTGGTGGATGCACTCCGCATGCGCGACGAGTTTGGCAACGGCCATGACCTGCTGCGCCAGAACATTGACGAGGAGGACATTGAGAACCTGGTCATCCAGCAGATAGAGTTCTGTAACATCATCCTGCTGAACAAGGCCTCGGAGGTCAGCAAGGAAGAGCTGGCACAGGTGCGCCAGATTATCCGTGCCATTCAGCCCAAGGCCGACATCATTGAGTGTGACTACGGCAACGTGGAGCTGGACGAAATCATCAATACCCGTAAGTTCAACTTCGACGCGGTGGCTACGTCGGCAGCCTGGATTCAGGAACTGGAGGCCTATCACGGCGATGAAGACGACGATGATGATGATGATGACGATGATGACGACGAGCATCATCATGAACATGAGCATGAACATGAACACGAGCATCATCATGACCACCACCATCACCACCATCATCACGACGAGGGCGAGGCTGAGGAATACGGCATCGGCACGTTCGTCTATTACGCCCGCCGTCCCATGAACATCGGACTGTTCGACGAGTTCGTGGCCCGCAAATGGCCGAAGAACATCATCCGCGCCAAGGGCATCTGCTACTTCAAGGGCGAGGAAGACATCTGCTACGTCTTCGAGCAGGCAGGCCGCCAGGTGACGCTGCGCGATGCCGGTCAGTGGTATGCCACCATGCCGAAGGACGAGCTGCAGATGATGATGGAACGCAACGAGCAGTTGCGCACCGACTGGGACGAGCAATACGGCGACCGCATGCAGAAGCTGGTGTTCATCGGTCAGCACCTGGACAAGGAGCAGATAACCGCTGATCTTGACTTCTGCTTAGTGTAGTCGGTCGCACATACCTCTTTTCCCCCTTCTTTACAGGTTGTATTTTACGCCTGCTATCAGCCAGGCTCCCGGCTGGCGTACGTTGCCGTAGTCAACGTAACGCTTGCCGAGGAGGTTGTTGACTTCCATATAGAGAGCATAGTGGTCGGCCGTCCATGCCAGACGGGCATCGACGACGGAGTAGGGGTGGTAGCTTTGCTGCTGCCCCTCGGTGTCGGTGTAGTTGCCCATGCGGTCCTGGAAACGGTACTTCAGCGTCAGCCCCAACTGCTTGGTCAGCGGCAGCTGCAACGATGCCGTCAGTTTGTGGCGCAGGTACTCCAGCGAGTAGCGCGACTGTAGGTCGGGCAGGTCGTCCTTCTGCTGGTGGAGGTAACAGTATGCTAATTGAAAATTGAGAATTGAGAATTGACAGTTGATGTCTGTCTCCACGCCAAGCGTGTTGATTCTCGTCAGGTTCACACTCTGCCAGACGGCCTCCGGGTCATGCGTGTCCAACACCCAGTCAATGGTGTTGCGCTGGTGGTGATGGAAGATGCTGAGCCTGGCGGTCAGTCGTGGGGTGAGGTATTTGACGCCGCCTTCTATGGCTCGTAACTCTTCGGGACTCAGGTGTTTATCGGCTTTGTGCCCACCAACGCTATAATACAGCTCCGTGAACGACGGCATGCGCAATGACTCGTTGTAGGAGGCATACACCTTCCAGTTGTCGCCGATGCGGTAACTGGCATCCACGCCCGGATAAAGGGTGAAAGGCATCTCGCTCCAGGTGTTCTTGATGGCTATGAAACCTGCCGACAGCGTGAAGCGGCTGAGCAGGATATTATGCTCCAGGTGGAACGAGAGGTTCGTACGGTTCAGCCCGAACTGGTAGTTGCCGTGAGGGCTGTTCAGCGGTTCTCCCAGGTTGCCGCTCACGATATCCTCGTTGCGGAACTCGGCACCAAAGGCCGTGCGCCCCAGCGTCCAGTCGAACCAGCTGTTCAGGTTCAGGCCGAACACGTCCGTGCGGTGGTGGTTGAAGGGCACCTTGCTCTCGTCGCCGCGTATCAGTTCGAAACGGTCGTGCGAACGGTTCCAGTAGAGGCTGGGGTGGAAGTGGAATGCCCCGGCCTCCACGTCGCCCTGCAAGGCAGCAAACACCTTCGTCGTCCGCTCGTACTGCTCGTCATACTTCGCGCTGTAGAACGTGTTGGAACCGAAACCCTTGGTGCTCACACCGGCGTGCCAGTAAAGACCCTTCCCGGTCTTCCCTGAAGGGAAGGAGTAATGTCCTTGGTAGAAGGCTTTGAAACCTGAGTAGTCGGCGTTCAGCGCTCCTGACTTGGCACGGCTGTAGCCGTCGGAGCGGGTGAAACATGTAGAGAGTGTAGTGTTTAGAGTTGAGCGTTTA
>JAEEGK010018814.1_pt1 | contig 14889 bp, 14 predicted proteins | sample 8958771 | NCBI WGS metagenome assembly JAEEGK01 (sample SAMN16246547, study PRJNA631951) | gut metagenome | biome: gut microbiome; feature: rumen; material: SC-attached | host: Bos | place: Iran: Karaj | collected 2018-10 | reverse complement strand
TTGCATCTGAAGGGGAAACCGTGGCCTCGAGCTGGAACGTTTCGCCGGGATTAAGCGTCAGGTCAGTCTTGTTCAAGCTTACGCCGGTCACGTCCACGACCTTGCGCTTCACGGAAACCTCGCACTTGGCGCTCTTGCCTCCGGCAGATGCCGTAATCGTTGCCGTGCCTTCAGCTGCCGCCGTCACCACGCCGCCGGATACTGATGCTACACCGGAGTTCGAACTTGTCCACGTGACGGTCTTGTCCGTGGCATCGGAAGGGGAAACCGTGGCGGTCAGACTGACCTTGCCGCCGACTTCAAGTGAGACCGAAGTCTGGCTCAAGGAGATGCCGGTGACCGCTATCACCGGATCATCTTTCGGCCCGCAGGCGACCATCGAAAGAACCGCCAGAGCCGCAATTATTGACGAAAAGAGAGGCTTCATGTTACAAATATACGTATATTTATGACATGAAAAGAATCGTCCTCTATATTGCCGCTGCCCTGCTGATGCTTTCCTGCAGTGCCAGGAAGGAGCATTCGGGACTACCTTAAGGAGATACGGGTCCTAGCGGTGAGGTAGGGAGCGGAGCCGGATGTCGAGGACATTCACTGTCAGTCGATATACATGGTTTTCTTGATTTTTTCAATTCCGAGCCTGAGGCTCAGACCGGGCCTAATTACATAATTGATGCACTCGCCGAATTCCAGCTTTAGAAAGAAGATCTCATCTTTTACCTTATCTCCGGCAACCCAATGAGCAGCGAATGACCCAGTGCGTTCATTATTGGGATATCCTCCTTCAATTAGGAACGCATCATCTGTCAGTTCGTGCTGGATGCCTTCGCTATCAACGAAAACAGGAGTACACTTTACGGAGAAAGGCTGTTGGTTGTCATACCATACTGTCACGATAATCTCTGTCCCCGGAACCGCATCATCTACTAGATCTCGGATTGGATATTCTACTGAATTACAGGTCATTCCCCAATTCGTGCCAGTGAGTGACCATGGGATGTACCATTTGCTGGAAAAACGGAAATTACAGACTTTCCCAGGATTAATGTACCTCGTCAAACCGGTGCAAGAAAAGCAGGCTCCCAAAGAATCGGGAAGGACACAAAAAATATCTTTCAACTGCGGATACGATATGTCTTCTATGCCCTCACGCCATATAGCATCCGTCTCAGCCATAAATAAGACTTTTGGGCAGTAGAAGGGTATCCCGGTGGCAGGAGTAGAGAAGGATTCTTCGCCTTTAATTGAAAAGAATCGCTGAGTGATATAATATAGCCTTCCCTCTGGGGGCATCTGATACTCCACAAACAAACACGGTTTCGCAAAGTGGTCGATCCTTTCGTCCTTGAGTTTTGGAAAGGGAACCTTAACGGTTTTCTCAGTCTCAAACTGATCCGGGTTTAGATTACATTCCAAAAAATCGAATGACAAATCCGAAAAAGAGACGCTGATGGTCAGAGAGCCGTTGAATAATACTTCAGCGTCGCTCTGTGCATCTTCAGGATATAACCAAAAGACTCCTGAACCGGAGAACAATCCGCGTAGACAACGATTCCCATCTTCTTGGATACCTAGTACGTCAGGCGAGATGCGCCTAACTTTCATAGAAATATCTAATCCTTCTCTAGGAATCCACACTCCTGGATTACTGAAATACAATACTGACTGGCCGTTTTGCCATTCCCAGTGCACACTTTGATCGCTGATATCGTAAGGGTCAATGAGAAGATAATTAGGGAGAATAATCTTTGATAGAAAAGGATGCAGGAACATTCTGCCAAACTGCAGTCCTTCAGGGAAAGTGAAGTGTATCGTCATCGTGCCACTAATAGATGCAGATACGAAGTCCTCAAGTCCTTCCGGCCAATGCAAATTTTGCAAGATAAGCGAATCCTTGAAAGAAAACGGCAATTCAAGCGGGTCTACAAAAGAGGATGGAATGGATAATTCGGGCAAAGGAATAGAATACTCTCTCTGGGTGGCATCAATCCACATACTGTCGATTCCGAAAGATAAGTCAATGTCAGGATTGGGGATAGTAAGACAATAACCACCGAAACCCAACCCAGTATTCAAATTCAAAAGATCCGGCATCAGTTGTTCCAAACTGATAGAGGATCCCGCCGAATGTAACAATATCGTGGCTCCTTCGATCTCTCTTTCTTTATTACAAGCCACTATAACCAACAGGCAGGTGAACAAAACAGTAATATAAGGCAAACGTGAGAATAGCTTCATGTTACAAATATACGTATATTTATGACATGAGAAGAATCGTCCTTTGCCTTACCGCCGTCCTGCTGATGCTTTCCTGTAGTGCCAGGAAGGAATATTCGGAATAGGAGGCTGGTTTCATGAACCCCATTTGTTTTAATGGTCCTTTTGCCAATCGCGAACGCGGCTTTAGAACCGGGAAGGATTCCTCTTCTCCATTTCCTGAATTTTCATTACATTTGACTACCAATAACCGAAAATAAACCAAATAAGATGAAACGTACCATTTTTATCCTAGCCTGCTGTATTATGTCAGTCTTATCAGTCGGCTGCGTATCAGCACAGAATCTCAAGACGGAAACGGTCAAACTGGAAGAAGAAGGGGATACCTATTCCCTGGCCCTCGACTTTGAACTCCCCGCATCATCGGAAGGAGTGGCCGGTAAGATAAAGGAGCATCTCGTGGATGTCATCGACCAGCTGCTCAACGACGGAGCATATCCTTCTTTCAAAGGAAACAAGTCAGATTCAAAGGCTTTGGTGCAATATTATTTTACGAACACCGTAAATCAGCTCCAGGAATTGGCCAAGGAAGCGGTCGAAGAAATGACTGAAGACTATATCCCTGAAAAAGCCACCCTGTCGGTTTCCGTCGACAAGGCTTTCGAAAGCGACGACCTGGTCGTATTCACTATGGATGTCGCGGATCATCAGCCTGGAATGCCGAACGACAATTACAGTACCACCAGTTATACTTTCAAGAAGGACGATGGAAGCCTTTTTGACAGATTCTTCGCGCAAGATTTTGACATCAAGCGTATCCAGCCTATCCTGAAGAGAGGCTTATGCGAGTATCTCGAGGTGGGCCCTGCAGAGCTGTTCGATGAGCTTGAAGTCGAGGATGAAATCCCTCTCCCGGCAAACGCTCCATGCCCTTCCGACACCGGCCTTGTATTCTCGTATGCGTATTACGAAATTGGCCCCAGATATATCGGAGCCCCTTCATTCACAGTGCCTTACGATGCAGTCCTGCCTTATCTCTCCGATGAGGCCAGGAGCCTTCTAGTGGGTGGCAAGGACGCTACCGCAGAACTCTCTTCAGTTGTATTGGATCTGTGCAACTATATCCCGGACCACGGGATCAGCGAAGATGCAGGGCAGTTTATGACGAAAGATTATTTCAGGGCAGTGGATGAAGCTTTCGCGGCACCTGACGGCGCTTATGGAGAAATCGGGGAGAGCGAATGGCTGTACTACTTCGTTACAGGGCAGGAAGGCTTCCCGGTCTTCAAGGTCGACAAGGTCACACTGACAGACGACGGACACGCGCTGGCGGACATCCAGGTCGGAATGAAATTCGAAGAAGATGACACAGCCGGAGATTACTTCCAGAATCGCTCTGTCAAGATGGTAAAATCAGGCGGCAAATGGCTGCTCGATGACTATGAGGACACGAAGCAGGAATGCCGCGACTATGTAAAGGGACTTCGCGGGAAGTACGAATCCGGAGAGATCCTCAAGTATCTCCAATCCGACGAATATTTGAAGGAGTATATTCCTGAGTTCAAGAAAAGTTTGGAAGCTTTCTATAAGAAATACGGTAAATGAAAAGAATCGTCCTCTATATTGCCGCTGCCATGCTGATGCTTTCCTGCAGTGCCAGGAATGAATATCAGGCACTGGAAGCCGGTTTCATGAATCCACCTCACGAAAGCCGTCCGATGGCCCTTTGGCACTGGATGAGCGGTAATGTGACGAAGGACGGAATACGGAAGGATCTCCAGTGGATGCATGACATCGGCCTTTCAGGCATCTTCCTTTTCGATGCGGCATATTCATCACCTCCGGTTGTCGAGACTCCTCTTCCTTACATGAGCGACGGCTGGAAGGATGCGTTCCGCTACGCTGTCGCCCTGGCGGATTCCCTCGACCTTGAAGTCGGCATTGCCAGTTCTCCGGGCTGGAGCCTTACCGGAGGCCCCTGGGTGAGCGAGGATGACGCCCAGAAGAAACTGGTTTGGAGCGATATACCCGTACGGGGCCATTTCCGGGGGGCTCTTCCGTTGCCATCCCGGACCGTTCCGTCGGGGGTCTTCCACGCTGTTCCGATGCAGGAAGGAATAATCCGGGACTACCTTAAGGAAATACGGGTCCTGGCGGTGAGGCAGGGCGCGGAGCCGGTGGTAGAGGACATTTCTTCATGTTATGTCGATGGAATACTCGACTGGACTGCTCCGGAAGGAGAGTGGACCGTTTACAGGTTTGCATATACCTTGATAGGGACCACGAACGGGCCTGCTCCGCCTGAGGCTACGGGCCTTGAGGTTGACAAGCTGGATGCCGGGGCGGTGAGAAGGTACTGGGACAACTACCTGGGACTGTACGAGGAGGCGCTTGGCCGCAGCCTCGGCCCGGGTGCGGTAAGCAACATCGACATTGACAGCTACGAGTCCGGAAAAGGGACATGGACCTTGCGGATGGAAGAAGAATTCGAGGCGAGGAGGGGATATTCAATGGCCCTTTGGCTTCCTGCCCTTGCCGGTGAGAAGATCGGTACCGATGAGGAGCGCGAGCGTTTCCTCTTCGACTGGCGTCAGACTCTCGGAGAGCTTCTGGCCGAGAACCACTACGACCTGGCCACCGGGATACTCCATTCCCGCGGCATCAAGCGCTACAGCGAATCCCATGAGGAAAGGCGTACCTTCATTGGAGACGGTATGATGGTTAAAAGGACTGCCGATGTGCCCCAAGGGGCATTCTGGGTGCGTTTCCGGGCAGGAGTCTATGCCACCATGCCGCACATGGAAGCGGACCTTCGGGAGTCTTCGTCCGTGGCCCATATCTATGGCCAGAACATATCTGCTGCCGAAGCGTTCACCACCAACGGCCGTCCCGGGAAATGGGATGGCTGGTGGGCATATCAGTGCTATCCGGGCAGGCTCAAGCCTGTCGCCGACGCTGCCATGGCTGAGGGTCTCAACAGGTTCGTGCTGCACACTTCCGTGCATCAGCCATCGGATGATTACAAGCCTGGCCTCGGCCTCGGCCCTTACGGCCAGTGGTTCAACCGGCACGATACATGGGCCTCCGAGGCACGTCCATGGATAGACTATATCAGCAGGAGCTGCTTCATGCTCAGCCAGGGACGATTCGTCGCCGACATCGCCTACCTGTACGGGGAGGATACCAATCCTACGGCAAGGTTCGGCCAGGAGAGGCCAGCGATTCCTGCTGGATGGAACTATGATTTCGTGAATGGGGATGCTCTTGTGAACGCTCTTGAGATAAAGGAGGGGACTATTGTTTCCAAGTCTGGAGCAAGCTATCGTATGCTGGTGATTGACAGCCAGATAGAGAGGATGTCCGATGCCGTCGCCGCCCGAATCGAGGCGGTCCGCGAGGCAGGGATTCCTGTATGCGACCTAAGGGAAGGCGGGAATATGCGGTCCCTCCTTGAGAGTGAAGGAATCGGTGCCGATGTGTCAAATCTCCCGGACAGCGCCGGCTTTGTCCACCGTAAGCTTTCTCACGGAGAAATCTACTGGATAGCGAACATCTGCTCAAGGCCGAGGAATATGAGTCTGGGCCTTCGGGATTGCATGCCGGACGGATCGGGGCGGAAAGTCCTGGCGCCGAAGGTGTGGCGCGCCGACCGCGGCACCATCGAGGATGTGTCCTACCGGGTTGAGGATGGGCGTTTGTTCGTCGACCTGGACATGGAAAGGGACGATGCCGTATTCGTCGTGCTGCTTGGCAAGGCTAAGCATGGTTCCGTTCTCCTTCCTGAGAAAACGCCTGTGACTGAAGAGCTTCCGCTTTCATCTGGCTGGGACGTCCACTTCGTTCCGGCCATCGATCCGGAGGGTGCTGCAGACTATCGTTTTGACAGCCTGTATGCCTGGAACGGATCCCCGGATCCGTTTATCCGCTTCTTCTCCGGTACGGCTGCCTACAGGAAAACCTTCCGGTGGAGTCCGGACCATGTCGCGGCGGAAGTAGTGCTGGATCTCGGAAAGGTATTCAACATGGCGCACGTTTACGTCAATGGCAAGGACCTTGGCCTACTGTGGAAGGAGCCGTACAAGATTGATATCTCTGAGGCTCTTGTGGAAGGTGATAACATGCTGGAAATCAAGGTTATCGATTCCTGGGGCAACAGGCTCATCGGGGATTCCGCCCTTCCGGTGGAGGAGCGTGCCACAAAGACCTCCTGGGAATTCTATTCCCCTGACGATCCGCTGCCGGTTTCCGGCCTGCTCGGCCCTGTACGCTTACTGACTTATTGATGTGTAAGGTTCGGAAAATACATTTGCTGGCCATCAATGGCCTGATGTGGACGGCTATCGGGACGAAGATTTCGATGACCGGCATCAGCCATTACCTTACGACGCCGCGGGAGAAGCTGTGGTGGATGATTCCGTTGTCGGTACTGGTGTTCGCCGGGTTCTATATGATGTTCACCGGCATCGTGAGGAAATATTCGGAAAGGATCCACTCGCTTCCGGGGCCGAAGGAACCTATCTACAAGACCTTCAGCCTGAAAGGATATCTCATCATCGCGTTCATGATCACTCTGGGCATCTCGCTCAAGTATATTCCCGGCATTCCGGAACCTTTCTTCGCCTGGTTCTACCTTGGACTCGGGCCGGGACTGCTGTCCGCAGGTATCCGGTTCCTGATCCGCTGGTGGAAGGAAATATTTCCGTAACTTTGTCGTATGGATCCGGTATTGACTGCACTTCTGATTCCGTTCCTGGGGACCGCCCTGGGATCGGCTTTCGTGTTCTTCATGAAGCGGGAGATGCCGCCGATGGTGCAGAAAGTCCTGCTGGGTTTCGCGTCCGGCGTGATGGTAGCCGCATCGGTGTGGTCGCTGCTCCTTCCTGCCATCGGAATGGGTCAAGGGACCTCGGCGGTCGTGGCACCGGTCATCGGATTGCTGGCCGGCTTCGCCTTCCTGCTGCTCATCGACTACGTCACTCCTCATATCCATCCCGGCGGAGATGCGGAAGGCCCGAAGAGCCGTCTTTCCCGCACGGCGAAACTGGCCCTGGCCGTCACTATCCACAACTTCCCTGAGGGAATGGCTGTGGGCGTGGCCATCGCAGGAGCCCTGACGGCCGATTTCAACATGGCCGGAGCGTTGGCCCTGTCGCTGGGTATCGCCATCCAGAATGTCCCGGAAGGTGCCATAATCTCCATGCCGTTGAGGGCTGAGGGCAATTCCCGGTGGAGGGCCTTCGGCATCGGCGCGCTCAGTGGAATCGTCGAACCTGTCGGTGGGGCGCTGGTGCTCCTGCTTGCCTCGGCAGTGCTGGGCATCATGCCGTTCATGCTGGCTTTCGCCGCCGGCGCAATGCTCTATGTAGTTGTGGAAGAACTGGTTCCGGAATATTCACAAGGCAAGCACTCCAATATCGGAACCGTGGGATTCGCCCTCGGTTTCGCGCTGATGATGGTGCTGGATGTGGTGCTTAGTTAATATTCAATACCGAATACCAGACGGCGACGAATTCCTCGAGGGTAAGGTTGCCGTCGACGGTAAAGAGAATATCGGAATCATAGGTGGAGGTCCCGGAATATACCTTACCATCCTTGATGGTTGCGAGGATGTCGGTTTTATATATGCCCTTCCCCTTGTAGATCTTCCCGTCCCGGATCGTCATCACCACATCGGACTCATAGACACTCGTCCCTTCATACACCTTCCCGTCCTTGATGGTATACATGATATCCGTCCGGTAAGGACTTGTGCCCTTGAATATCTTGTCCCCCTTGACAGTGCAGAAGATGTCGCTGTAATACACCGACGTGCCTTTGTATATCTTGGAATCCCGAAGGGTGCAGATGATGTCGGACCTGTAGCGGCCCGTTCCCTTGAACACCTTCACCACCCCGCCGTCGGCGCCTGACGCGGAAGGAGCCAGAAGGAAGAATATGGCCATAAGATAGTTTATCATAACGGTTCCGTCGCTGCAAAAACCAAACCCGGGCAGGCAGATTCCAAAAACAATTGTATTTTTGTAAAAACTGCATTATGGAATTCCGGCAACTTCGACGTTTTAAGCAGGCCGCTTCGCCTCAGGAATGCGAGGCCGTGCTTTCAATAGCCAGGCGCGGTACCCTGGCTGTCCACGGTGAGAACGGCTATCCTTACGCTCTGCCCATCAACTATCTTTACTTGGATGGGAAGGTTTACTTCCATTGTGCCAAGGCCGGGCATAAGCTGGATGCCATGCGTGCTGACGGGAAGGTTTGCTTCACCGTTCTTTCGGAGCCTGTCAAGCATCCGGGAGAATGGTGGAACTGCTTTACCAGCGTCATCTGCTTCGGGCATGTTTCAGAGGTGGAGGACGAGAAAGAGAGAGACAGGCTGTTGAGACTGATCGGTTCCAAGTATTTTCCGGAAGGATACGACATAGAGAAAGACATGGCTGGCAATGCGTCCCATGCGCTGGTCCTGGAGATAACGTTGGACCATGTATCCGGGAAACATGTCAGGGAGAAATAGAATCGTGCTCGTAGTTGCAATCTGATTTGGTGAAACGGAGGATAGTCCGTATCTTCGTTCCATGAATTTTCATGGTATCATTATCGGCGCCGCCGTATTCCTATGCATCGGCATCTGCCATCCCTTGGTCATCAAGATGGAGTATCACTGGGGCAAGCGCAGCTGGTGGATCTGGCTGGCGGCCGGACTGGTTTGCAGCGCAATTTCGCTCATGGTTGAGAACCAGATCCTGTCCATCATCATTGCGGGATTTGCGTTCTGCTGCTTCTGGGGTATCCTGGAGATGTTCCAGCAAGAGAAACGTGTCCTGAGGGGATGGTTTCCTGAGAATCCCAAGAGACATGGATACTACGAGTCTTTGAGAAACAAAAAGTAACATGCGAGGATATTTGATGGCTCTTCTGACGGTTGTCTGCGAGATGGCCCCGTACCTGTTGCTGGGTTTCCTCATCGCGGGCATCCTGCATGTATTCGTGCCGCAGAAGTTCTACGCCGACTATCTGTCGAAAGATAACAAATGGTCGGTCCTGTGGGCCGCCCTGCTGGGAGTTCCGCTCCCGTTGTGCTCCTGCGGCGTCATTCCCACGGCCATCGGACTGAGAAACGAGAAGGCGTCCAAGGGAGCCGTCGCATCATTCCTGATAGCCACACCTCAGACCGGAATCGACTCCATCCTGGCCACCTTCTCGCTGCTTGGTCTTGGCTTTGCCATCATCCGTCCGGCGGCTGCACTGATTACCGGAATATGCGGCGGCCTGCTAGTCAACCGGTTCGTCAAAGATGATGATGCCGGCATGGATGCTTCGGCCAGTTGTCATGTCGAAACGGGGAACCGTGTCTGGAGGGTGCTGAAATATGCCTACTATGAGATGATCCAGAGCATCGGCGGCCGCCTTGTCCTGGGTCTGCTGGTGGCGGCGCTCATCCAGGTTGTCATTCCAGACGAGTTCTTCCTCACTTTCGGCAAGCAGCCTCTGCTGCAGATGCTGGTGATCCTCATCGTGGCAGTGCCTATGTATATCTGTTCCACGGGAAGCATCCCCGTCGCCGCTGCATTGATGATGAAAGGACTCTCTCCAGGTGCCGCGCTCGTGCTGCTGATGGCCGGTCCTGCCGTGAACCTCGCCTCCGTCCTGGTCGTCAGGAAATCCCTGGGAAGCCGTTTCACGTGGATATACCTGCTTACGATCGTGGGCTTCTCCATCCTTTTCGGCCTGCTGATCAACGCCACGGGTCTGGTCGTCTCGCCTGTCGCCTCCGGCGATGCCTGCTGTACGGCGGAACCGGTCTGGCCGACGCCTTTCAAGCTCGTCTGTGCATCAATCCTTACCCTTTTGATATTATTTGCATTCGCTATGAAACTTTTCGATCGTTTTGTCCAGAAAGAGGCCGATCCTGATTCGGTCGTTTACACGGTGGAAGGTATGGCATGCAGCCATTGCGAGGCTGCCGTCTGCCGGGCCGTCGAGGAGGTCCCGGGCGTGGAATCCGCCAAGGCCAGCGCCTCCGGGAAGAAACTCACCATAAAAGGCACGGCCGCGGAAGAAGATATCCGTGCCGCCGTCGAAAAGGCGGGATATACTTTCAAAGGGAAGAAGGAATAGCCTTCAGCAATCCAGGGATGGTGTCAACCACCCCGTCGAAGAGCTTGTACATCAGTTCAGGCTCCATCATTTCAGGAATATACACCACCACCTTGCATCCTTTTCCGGCCAGCCAGCCGGCTTCCGTGTGCGCGGAACGGCCGCACGGGAGGACCAGCACGCAGGTGTCCGCCCATTCCAGGGCCTCCAGGTCGGCTTTGAATTGCCGCTCTGCGAGTGGGTGGTGCAGTCCCTCGGCATATTCCCCGAAAGACCATTCCGGGGCCTTCGGGTCGATGTCGGTCCAGCGGAAGCCGTTCCCTCCGTGCGGAGGGTTGCGGAAATCATAGACTTCGTGGCCTTCCGCGCGCAGGCGCTCCACCACTTCGGGGAAATACTTGTTCCTCCAGCTGGAGGCGACATAGATTCGAGCCATAAGACAATGGATTTGTTTCAACAAATATAGAGATTTTTGTATTTTTGATTCATAAAAGAGGTTCAATGACATGAAAGTACTGATGATCAACGGCAGCCCCCGTCAGAAGGGCAACACATACATTGCTCTGACAGAGATTGCGAAGCAGCTCGCGGTGCACGGCATCGATAGCGAGATAGCGTGGATAGGCAACAAGCCGCTGCGTGGCTGCATCGGCTGCGGACGTTGCAAGGACGCTCCCGGAGCCTGTGCGTTCGACGATGACGTTTGCAACGGAATATCCGCGAAAATGAACGGTGCAGATGCCCTCATCCTCGGTTCGCCGGTCTATTACGGCCAGCCGAACGGCGCCCTTCTGGCCATATTCCAGCGCATGCTTTATTCCAACGGGGCAGCATTCAAGGGCAAGCCTGCCGCCGCGGTGGCTGTATGCCGCAGGGGTGGGGGCACGGCAGCCTTCCAGACCCTCAGCATGCCGTTCTTCCTCATGAATATGCCGGTGGTTCCGTCCCAGTACTGGAACATCGTCTATGGCCGCGATCAGGGAGAGGCTGCCCTGGATACCGAAGGGATGCAGACGATGCGTACCCTGGCCAACAACCTTGCGGCCATGCTCAAGGCCACCGGAGGCGCTCCGGCACCGGGCACCGATGAACCCCGCGCCCCTATGAACTTCATCCGGTAGTTTCTGGCAAGACACCGGAGGATTTAGTATATTCGCATCATGTGTGTCCGGTAAAAGTTCCGGACGGATTATATAAAGTTTAACAATCAAACAAAGTCGGTTCGGTAGAACCATCAAGATCATTGACAATATTGTAGTTAGGTTTTCCAAAGAGTTTGTTATGCGGCGTAGTTTCTGTCAATGAGACACTTGCAAGCTGCAACATCTCGTAGATAGGCCTCTCGATCCCCATCTTCTTTTGCACGATTGCCATCATACAGTAGGCGGTTATTGCGGAGTAAACCTGGATCCTCACGGCGTTCTCGGAAGTCCCCCAGAACTTTTTTATCCTGAGATGCTGCTTCAACCACTTGAAGAACAACTCGATCTGCCATCGGTTGTGATATAGTTCGGCAACCATTATCGGGCTGATATCCAGCGCATTAGTGAAGAAGATGAACTTCCTTTGCTGCTCTTCGTCCCAGTAGGTGATGCGTCTGATCTTCTCGGTGTACTTCCATCTGGTCAACTCGCTGTTCATGTACCCGGTGGCATCAGATCGGATGCCGGAACCAGGAGGGAAGCGCCTCGTCCATTTCATCGGTTTGAAGTCGTTGTTCTTCTTGCCCCTGACTATGAAGTAGGCCCCGATGACATTGATCCGGAACAGTCTTTCGAAGTCGTAGTCCCCGAGGTCGAATATGTAGAACGAGTCCTCTTCATACGGAATGACGTCCATGGCGTTCATGTCATTGAGCCTGGCTTCCGTGATGTGGAAGAACGTTGGAATGGAGGTTTCCAGGTCGTACAACGTATGTACCTTGATCCCGCCTTTCCGCTGGTGCTTCCGGAAGATGGCCCATTTGAATGTCTCCAGGCAAAGCTCGATAGTCGTTGAGTCAAAGGCATATACGTTCCCGCCAAGCTTGAAGATGTCGGTCGCCCGGCACTTGCGTGCGTCGGCAACAACACGATAGGCGAACTCTTCGAAGATGTGGTAATCACGTTTGTTATTTGCGTCTGCCAAAGTGCTTCTGGAAGCATATCTTCCGAAGCCAAGATGGTAGGCCTTGTCGGAAAGAGCCTGTGTTGCAAGGACTACATCCCTGAGGCTTTCCCGGTTTGACAACTGTCCAAACATCATAACGGCCAACTGATTCCAGAAGGTGAAATTCTTGACATAGCGATTCCCTTCGTATCTGTTTGCTATTCTGAGGAATACGTCCTTATCAATGAAATCTAAAAGCTGCGAGAACACGTATTTTCCTTTATGCATGTGCCATTCTACGTTAGTCTGGCAAAGATTAATTCAAATCGGCGCGCCTCAAAAACCTTTGTAATTACCTAACTTTCAATATTTTCAAAGAACTATTACGGATTTTTACCGGGCACTAATGGTTTGAGTGAGTTAATGAATAATAGAAACGATCATGAGTTCAGAACAGCAATTATTAAAGGCTTCCATTAAGTTGGTTCAGGCTTTGGATAAAGGGGCGGATAACATACTCCACAAAAAAATAGTCGATATTGTAAAACTGCATAGCAAACTGGCAGTTGGCTCTTCTTTTATTCCTGTCCCCGGCCTTGATTTGGCTGGTGCGGCGAGTTCAATTTGGAGCATGTATGTGCGGATTAACAATAAAATTGGCATCCCTTTCGGGGAAAATGTTGTCAAGTCATTAGCTTCAGGTGTTGCCACGAATCTGGCCTCGTACGTGGCGGTATCCGGAGTGGCAAGTGCGCTAAAACTGATTCCTGGCTTTGGAACGGTTGCTGGCGCAATCGTAATGACAGCCGCTTCTTATGCTGCGACTTTGGCTTCTGGCTGGCTATATCTCCAGGCCCTGACGATTGCTGCCCAGAAGAAAGGAGGGTCGTTCACCATGGATGATATCAGTAAGGCTATGAAGTCATTATTCCAAGACAAAAAGGCAATCTCCGATTTTGTTGATGCAGCAAAGAGAGATTATAAGAAATAAACGACTTGCTCCATGACAACGCTATTAGTAATTATACTCATTATTGCTTTGATTGTGGGTATCATCCAAAGTAACAATTATGATGATATCATGGGGCTTAGCCGTGTGGAACTGGTCGAGAAGAAACGGAAACAGTCTAGGAAAATGCTGATTGTGCTTCTCGTATCCATCGCAGCACTTGTTATCGGTATACTCTTGTACAAGTATACGGATATGCATAAGATTGTTCAGGTCAAGACCATTTTCGGGAAAGTCAAAGATGCAAGGCGTTGGACAGATAGCCATTATTGGGCATGCTTCTTATCGATATTCGGAGGAATAGGGACTTTCATCGGATTGATTGGGTGCTTGAGTAATTTCTCGGCGCTTGGCAAGTACAGCGAGATGACGGATGAGGCCTTTGCAACGTTTCAAGACCAGACACAGAAGAAGCAAAAAGAGAATTACAAACAGGCCAAACAAGCTAAGCTAGGCTATAAACTGGGGCAATTCTTGGGTAAATTTTTATGGGGCTAATGTAATGGCCCCTTTCATTTTGGATGATGTAGAATATTATCCTTGCAATAGTTCATGACAGCCATCGTAGGAATCCTCAACAAGCGGGCGGCGGTGATGGCCGCCGACAGTGCCGTGACCGTCAATTCGACCAGCGGAACCAAGATTTACAATACGGCCACGAAGATTTTCCGGCTTTCGAAGGCGCATCCGGTGGGGGTGATGATCTTTGATTCGGCCTCGTTCATGGGTACGCCTTGGGATGTCATCTTCAAGCTGTATCGGGACCGGAAAGGGGACCAGAGTTTCAATACCTTGGAGGAGTATGCCCGGAACTTCCTGCATTTCCTGGAGGCGGAGGACTATTTCAGCAGTTCGAAGAGCCAGGAGAAGTATTTGATGAAGGAAGTCTCCGATTACTACCACAAGGTCAAGGATTATGCGATCCATGCCTTTGAAGAGAAACTGGATGATGATGAACTGACAGACAATGAGGCCGAGGAATTGATTCGGAAGCTCTTGGTAGAGCGGATCGACATGATCACCGAGGCGGCCAACGACCGCGGTGTAAGTCCCGAGTTCGAGCAGTACACCTTGGCCCATCTAAGGTCCTTCGGAAAGGACGCTCTGGACGCACTGGCGGAGCTTTGTGAGGAAGATGGTTTTCCCGCTGACCTTCGGGATGCCTGGGAAGAAGGGTTTTATGCGTACATCCGGTCGACTTTGTATTTCTCCGGGACTGGCATCGTATTCGCCGGGTATGGAAGCAAGGATATCTATCCGTCGATACTGACGGTCTATATTTCTGGCGCTTTCGACCGGCGTATGCGTTATTATTTCTCCGAGGAAGACGATTCGGACAAGATCGACAATGACAATTCGGCCACCATCATCCCCTATGCGCAGGTCGATGTGATGCTCACGCTGATGAAAGGTATCCATCCGGGTTTGCGCCGATATGTGGAGAGCAAACACGAGGAGGCCCTGCAGAAGGCGAAGGAAAAGAT
>JAEEGK010018812.1_pt1 | contig 14891 bp, 11 predicted proteins | sample 8958771 | NCBI WGS metagenome assembly JAEEGK01 (sample SAMN16246547, study PRJNA631951) | gut metagenome | biome: gut microbiome; feature: rumen; material: SC-attached | host: Bos | place: Iran: Karaj | collected 2018-10 | reverse complement strand
TTCAATTGTCAAAATCATAATCTTCTCCTGAGTAATCAATTTTAAAAACTAAGAAAAATCCACTATTATCATTAATAATAGATAATAAAATTGCATTTTTAGGTCCATTTATTTTTTCAGCAATATCTTTTAAAAAAGCATCAGTTGTAGATTTATCTTTATCTATTTTAACAACTAAAAACTCAGTTTCATCATATTCAGGAGTAATTTTATTTCCTTCAAAAATAAAAAAATAACAATATGGATATTTATTTTTTTCTCTAATATTTTCTCTAAGAACACTCTTTAAAGTTTTATCCTTATGTTGAGATAATAATCTAGTAATAATTTCTTGATTAATTTTATCATTATATATTTCAACTGAGTATTTTATATCTAAATTATCAGTGATTTTACTTTTTTTATAAAGAATTTTGTGATTTTTATTTTTTATTTGTAAACTATTTAAAAAAGAACCTGAGGTTGTATCATTTTTAGGAGTTTCTTCTTCATCTGATATTATACCATAAAATCTATATTCTTTTTTAAGTTGACTATTTAAATCATTTAATATTTGTTCTTTTATTTTATCAAAATCATTTGAAACAAAATTTATTGATTCTACTTTATAAATTGCATTATAATCATTTGTTCTATAACCTCTTCTACTACTATTTATCATATTTTTCATTATTTTTGAATTTTCATCTCCTTCTTTTTTATATTGTAAAATCACAGTTGCAAGGGAATCAAAATTTAAAAAATTACATATAAAAATATTTTGATAATAAATATTAATTTCATGTTTTGTTTCTACAATTAATAAATTTCTATTTGAAAAAAAACCTTCTAAATTTTTAGTACTAGTTAAACAGATTTTAGAAGTTAATATATCATTAGTACAATTATATTCATATAATAAATCTTCTTTTGATAATTTTCCTTTCATAATTTCTTCAATAATATCAACATCATTTTTTTTTTCTTTAGGAATGTCAAAATCCTCATTTCTTGAACAAGGACAACTTAATTCATTTCCCATAATCAATTTAAAATTATAAATTTTATATAAAATAAATAAATAATTTAAAGAATATTTTCAACTATTAAAATGAATGAATTAACTGAACCAGCAATAAGTCATCAGTTGATATTTTTAGGAGATTCTTTAGTTGGAAAAACAACTACATTACTTAAATATTTTAATGCAAATTATAATGAGAATTCTTTAACTACAATTGGATTAGATATAAAAAAACAAAATGTTAAAATTATAGATGATAATGGAGAAGAAAAAGAAATTGAAGTAAAATTTATTGATACTGCTGGACAAGAAAGATTTAGAACCATAACTGCTAATTATTATAAACATGCTGATGGAATTTTTTTAATGTTTGATGTTACTCAACAAGAAAGTTTTCAAAATATTACTAATTGGATTGGAGATATAAAAGAAAAATGTAAAACTAATATTCCTATTTTTATTCTTGGAAATAAAATTGATTTATCTGAAAGAATTAAAACCAAAGAAGAATTCGAAATGGATTTTAAAAAGCTTAATTATGATTATTATGAAATTAGTGCTAAACAAAATATTAATGTTAAGGAAACTATTGATAAAATGTGTTTATTGATGTATAAATTTAAACTTTCAGAAAGGAAAAAAATTACAAATCAAAATTCTGTATTAATGTATCAAAATCCAAATAAAAAAAAATGTTGTTCAAGTTCTAATTAACTTTATAAAGTATAATAATTTATTTAAAAATTCTATTTTTATATTAATAATAAAATTGAAATAATCATTTCAATACTATAAATTCTTTCATTTAATTTTCCAGAGTTTACACTTAAATCTTTACTCTATATATGCTCACATTAATTTTGACCTAATCTTTTTTTTATTAAATATCCTTTCTTTTAAAATAGACTATTTATAATAAGATTCATTATTATTACTAAATATTTTTGTATTTATTTTAAAAATAATTATTTATAATTCTAATAAAGCATAAATTAAATATTCATTTATTTTTAATAAATAATAATTTATCTTATGAAAAAATTACTAAATTGAAAATTCTTTTTTTTAATTTAATTTTTAATAACATTCAAGAATATTAAGTTAAAATAATGAATTTAATTTTAAACATTTATTGATGTCTAAAAAAGATTCAATACTAGCAATAAAAAAAAAAAAAATTTTCAAAAGAAAATCATTAATAATGAATAAAAAATATTTAAAAAATAATATAGATAATATAATTCAAGACATAGAGAATTTAGGAAAAAATATAGAAACTCACCCAGAAAGAATAATTCAAGCATTACAAACATTTCCAGAAGAAAGAACAATAGAAGATTTAGCTTGTTTAAAACATTTTTTAGAACATTCTCAATTAGCAAATAAATTTAAATCAGATAATTTAAATAAACAAAGTTTAGATAAAATTTTTACTTTATGTTCATCACAAATGAAATATTTATATTTAAAATCTGATAATATTTTATTTAGAATAGGAGATGAACCTGATAATTTTTATTTAATATTAGATGGAAGAATAGGTATTTTAAAACCAATTTTTAGAAAATTTGAAATGAGTGGATTTGAATATTTTCAACATATTATGAAATTAAAATATACCAATGAACAATATTTATTAAATTTAACATTAAATAAAAATCTCAATGTTTTTAATATCAATAGATATGATCTAGATGATTTAAATATGATTTTATTAAAAATGCTAATAGAAGATTTTTTTCATCTAGGAATTAAAAGTACAAGAACAATTGAAGAAATATGTGAAATATGCTTTGTAGATAAGAATTTTTTTGATATTCAATTAGAAGAAGGACAAATGAAAAATAAAGAATATTTGGCTTTAATGGAAAAAAAATGTCTTGATAAATTATCATCTGTTCATCAAGAATTAACACAAAAATATAGAAATTTATCAAATGAAACAATTAAATGGCCAATTACATTATATGAATATAAAAAATTTTTAGAATTAGGTACTAATGATTTTTTTGGAGATTCTGCTTTAGATAAAAAAACAACAAGAAATGCAACAATTAAAACAGTTCAAGATACTCATTTTTGTTATTTAGAATTAAATCATTATTCTTATTATTTAAGAGATGAAAAGCAAAAATTAACTATGAAAGAAGTTGAATTTTTAGTAAAAAATTTTTTTTTTAAATGTATTCTTCATCATCAATTTGAAAAGAAATATTTAAATTATTTTATTTATGAAGAAGTATATAAGAATGAAATTATTATTAGGGAAAATACTCAAATTGATTATGTTTATTTTATAAAAGAAGGTTCTTGTGAACTTTATATTAATAAAAATGTTTTAGAAATTCATGATATGATAAATTATCTTTTAGAATTATTAAAAGATTCAAATATTCAAAAACCAGAAATTAAATGTAAAAATGAATATTTTAATCTTCAATCTCAATTTGAAGAAAGTGAAAAATTAAAAATTTTATATGCTGAAGTTAAAGATACTTTAGGAGCTGAAAGTTTATATTATGGATTAAATTATTTATATAATGCAAAAGTATCTTCTGGTATTTTTAAATATTATAAAATAGAAACTAAAGATTTAATGAAAATCTTAGATGAAGAACATGATTGCATTGATTTATATCAAAGTGAATGTAATAAAAAAATGCATGTTTTACTTAATAGATTAATTTCTTTAAATGTTTCAAAAATTGAAAAGATTGATAAACAAGAAACAATTAATAAAAATTTACTTCTTGGAAAAAATGATAAGAAAATGTTAGAACTTGATTTAGAAAAAAATAGATTTAAAACAAATTTAGAAAGAAAAAAGGATTTTTTATTAAATAAAGAAAAGAAAAAAAATAACAATTGCAATAATATTAATAGTCAAAAAAATCTTTGTTCTCTTTTTGGAAAAAATTTAAGAACTTTTTCATTTGAAAGATATTATAATTATAAACATTTTAGATTAGATTATAAAAGATTTAATATTATTAAAAGAAACATTAATGAAAGAAGAACAATGGATGAAATATTAAAAGATTCAATTAAAGCATCAGGAAAAAAACAATTTAATTCTATATATGGTTCTAAATATATTAAAGTTTTCTCTCCTGGAACTTTTACAATTAAAAATGAAGCTGAACTTGTTAATAAATTACAAAAAGAAATTAATAGAGAAAGTATGTTTTTTGATTCAAAAAAAAAACTTGATTCTAAATTAATTAAAAATGAAAATATTAAAAAAGATAATAAAAAAGGAAAAAAAATTGAAAAAATTGAAATAGAAAATAAAAATTTAAGTGATAATGAAGTAAATAAAAATGAAATAGGAAATAAAATAGAAAATAAAATTGAATTTAATCAAAATTATTATAAAAAAATAACATTACCTAATAAAATTCCAAGAAAATATCAACCTTTATCATATGATTCAAAAGGAATAAAAAGAAAATTACTAATAAATGATGAAATATTTGATACTTTAAAAAAATATTCAATTTTTGAAAAAGATAATTCACAAACTGAAAGTAATTATTATATTGATAGTGGTGCTAATACGACTAGAAATAATATTCCAATGAATTCTATTTCAAATAATTTTCATACAATTGGTTCTATTGTTAATAATTCTAATAAAATTAATAATATTAACAGTGAAAGTCAGAATGTAAAAAATAATATAAGTGATTATAAGAGTAGTAAAACTATTGAAAATTTTTCTAGAAATTATCAATCATTATCTCTTCCTTTATCTTCAAGTGGAAGTAATAGAAGAGAGCAGAGAAAAATTTTTCGTCCTAAAAGAAAAAGAATTGTTTCAAATTTTTTTTTTGAAAAAAATGTTATATATAAAAGATTTAAAGAAAAATTAAAAAATGTTGATTTTTGGTATAACAAAAAAAATTATATGGTTTAATTATAAATAATTTTTTTCGATTATGTAAAATTTAAGTTTAAATAAAAATATTAAAATAAGATTGTTTAAACAAAGAATACATGTTAAAAAAAGATAAATTAAAAGAAAGAATATTTTTAGATAAATCAATTAGAACAAGAGAAAAAAAACTAAAAAAGGCAAAATATTAAAAGATTTGTTAGGACAAAGAAAATTAAATAATCAATAAAATCAAATTTCAAATTTAAATTATTAAATTACAAAATTAATGTAAAATCAAATTCATGAAAAATTAAATATTTGGTAAATGAAAACTCAAAAATATTTTTCTATCATTTGAGAACAAATTCAAAAAGAACAAGAAAATAAAAGAAGATATGAAAAACTCTTTTTTTAGTTAATAAGATAAATCAACACTATAATTAATTCTTCTTTTTTGTTTTCTGTTTATTTGTTGATTTTATTTGTTTTAGAACAATAATCCTTTAAAAATATTAAATTCCTCTATTTCTTTTTTTCTTTTTGTTTTAATTCTTTCATTTTCTATATTATTGATTCTTGAATTTATATGATTTTTTGATTTTTAGTAATATTTTGAATTTAATTAATTTTTAAATACTTTATATGGTTTTTCAGTGTGAGAAAATATTAAATTATATGTTTTATGAAATAAAAATTTTTGAATGTTTAGAAAATTTATAAATTTCTTATGAGATTAAAGATTAGAATTATTATGATGAAAAAAATGAAAAAATAATGAAATAACTGATGTATCAAATGATTATTTAAATAATAATTTTAACAAAAAATCCTACTTTTTTTAAATTATTATTTATCATAAAGAATGAGGAATAATGATTCAATTTAATATAATTGATATATTAAACTAATAAAAAAGAAAATATTTTTTATTTTGAGAGAACTTTATCACTATTCTTTTTTATTTTAATCTCATTATTATTTATTTTAAACTCTTTTTTTATGTTTCTCCTAATAATTTAGAATGTTAATTTATATATATATTGATTACTTACATTTAAAAAATTCATCAATAAATTTTAGCCTGTGAATTACAACAATGAAAATGTCTTACATTAAAGTATTATGTTTTCATTTTATTGTTTAACTTTTATCATATAACATAAATGTATTTAATTTTTATTTCATCATTCAATCATTAAATTAGGAGATTCAATAATTTAAATTACTTTTTTATTACCTTCATAACCAAAAAAATTTTTTAATATTAAAAAATTAATGTCTTTATTTTTATATAATTTCTTTTTTTCAAATAATATTTAAATATATAAAAAAATTCAATATTCAAATTTTAATTGCTGAAAATACCAAACAAGAACAAAAATTATATTTATTAAATACATTTTATACTTTATCAATTAATAAAAGAATAACCATATTAAATTATATCTTGATATTTTGTAATAATATTTTTGTTAGAAATGAGACTATTATTATTAAAATTTTCAGGAGCAAGAGATATTTTTACAATACTTGTATTTTTAAATTCACTTTCATTATCATTGCCTGTAGGTTGAGGAGATTTACTAAAATTATTTTTCCGAAGAGAAACATTTCCTCCTTGTGAAAAATTTTTTTTTAAACTATTATTTTGATTTTGATTATTTTTATTTCCCATATTAGAAATTATTTTAATATGTCTTATTTTTTGTCCTATAATACTACTATTATTTAAATAATTATTTTTTTTAGTATAATCATGTAATATTTTTGAATTATTATATTCTAAATGCTTTTTATTTTTTCTATCATAATCAAATGAATTTGTTATCATTGAAGATTCATTTAAATTTATTGATTTAACTGAACTTGATCTTTCTCTTCTTTTTATAAAAGGTTCATTTAAATTTTCTTTTTTAGAATCATTTAAATAATTGTCAGTAATATCTAAATTAGATTTAACCTGAGAATTATTTTTATTTACTTTTTTTTCACTGTTTGCATATGAATTTATCATATAATCTGAATTCATTGAGTTTATTTTTTTCTTTTTATTTATTTGAGAAGAATTTTTATTTGTTTTTATATAAGACATTGTTTGTTTACTATGAGAACTTTTAGAATATATTTGTTTTTTTTTATTTTTATTTGGATCTTGTTTTTTAAATATTATTCTTTTACATTCAATTTTTTGCGTTTTTGGAGAAAAATTTGCTGTTAATACTGTTGAATCTAATTCACTTATTGTTGTTGTGTCTTTTATTGATTTAATTTGAGTTGAATTTGACATTAAATCATTACTTGAATTTAAATCTTGTTTAATAGGTGAATTTACATGTTTTTTTATTTTTTTCTTTGGACTTCTTTCTATTAACATTAACTTTTTTAATGATTTATTAGCTAATTTTTCTATTATTGAATATTTATCTTTTAAAATAATTATTTCTAAGTTTAATCTCATTATTGTTGAAATATATTTATCTATAATTATATCTTTTATCTCATTTTGAATAGCTTTCATTATTGATGAAAAATTATTTTTATTCAAAGCTTTGTTTTCATTCATCAAAATTAATAAATTAGTTAAAAAAATATTTAAAAAATTAATTTTTTTAATAAATATTTGATTTTAAGAAATTGTGAATTTAAATCAACCCTTTATGGTATAATAAAAAATGCATGTTTAGAAAAATTTCATTGATTGAAAAAATTTTTTTTCATTTTTTAAATTTAGTATATTGAACAAATAGTATTATATTTTATGTTAAAATAATGTAAAATTTTACCTTAAATATATTAATAATTTTATTTTTTTATATATAAAAATTTGATATCTTTCTTAAACATATACATGTTTATATCCTTTTCAAATTTGAAAAATAAATAATTTAACTTATACCTATTAAACAAAAGTTTCCAAAAATTAAAAATTTAAATTTTCGCACTCATTCTAATTTTACTTGCTTTAATAGAATTTCTTAATTTTTTTTCTTCTACTGTAGAAACTAAAACTCTCAATATAGAATTATAAGATAAATTATTATGATTTAAAGTATGTCTTAAATTTAAATTATTAATGCCAGAATCTCTAAGAGAAAATTCTCTTTGAATATGTTTTCTAAATATTGAATTTTTTTTTGTTTCATCTTTTTCTAAAATTATATTAAATATGTTATTCTCAGGTTTCAATATATTTTCATATTCTTTATTTATTTTATTATATATTTTTTTTCCATGAAAATATTGTTTTAATTCTTTAATTTTATTGTTTTCAATATCTTCTTTTTCTTTTTTATTTTCATTTTCATCATCAGAATCAAAACTTAATTTAAATTCATTTTCTTCATAAGAAGAATCTAAATGAGTGTTTTCTTTTTCATCTTCATCTGAATTTGGACATGAAAAAGAACTTGGATTTTTAGATAAAAGAAGGGATTGTTTCATAGATATATTTGATTTTTCTTTATTTAAATCAAAATGATTTTTAATGGGACTAACTAAAATATTATTTGGTTTAGGATGAAGATGAGGTGAATTTATTATTTTATCTATTTTCATTGAGTAACTTCTATTTTTCAAATACAATAATTCTAAATTTAAATTGTTCTCTGATAATTCAAAATTTTGTTTAAATTTTCGTCCGATATTCTTTTTTTCTTCAGACATATTTTTTTGTGAGATTTTTTTTATAATTTTTTTTGTTAATTTCTTTAATGAGTTTTTAATGTTATTTTATTTAACTATTTATTTTTTTATAATTAGACATTTGAAAAAGATTATATTTAATTATAAAAATTTAATATTAGGATTTAAGTAATCTTCCATTTTTATTGTTTTGAAATTATTATTTTTTTTTTCATAATCAAGGTCCTCAAATCCTTTAATATTACTTTTAATTCCATTTATATAATTAATTCTGTTTAATAAATTTTCTTCTTCAATGGCTTCAAATGATTTATTTTGATTCATTTGAATATTTTTCATAAAAGAATTATTAACAATTGTACTGTTTCCTGATTTATTTAAAGAATCTTCATTTTGATTTATATAATTTGGATAATAATAATAAAAAGGATTTTGTCTTTTAATTGGAGTATGAAAATTATTTATAAAAGAAGAATCTTGGTAATATGGATTTATTTGGTAATTTATATATCTTGATTCATCATTTTTCTTTTTTTCTCTTATAAATAATAAAACTAAAATTAAAAGAACTAAACTACAACCTAAAATAATTTCTCCCATTATTTTTTAAATTTAAATTTGAAAAAATTGAAAAACAAATTTTAAATTTACTTCAAATATTTAATTATTAATTTCACATAACACAAAAAGCAACTAAATAAAAAATATTATTCATTAAAATAATTTATTTATAATATTTTCTATTTTAAAGTTAATATATTGTATATAAAGTAAGATCATAAATCAATAATTTTAATTCATCATTTTGAATTTTTAAATTATTTTTGTAGTTTCACTTTTCATAATTATTTTTATTATATTCAAATGAAGGATTAAAAATCATTTAGAATGTATGCATTGATAATACCCCCAATTCAGTAATATTTTTCTTTAAATTATTTTTATCTTTTTTTGAGATTGGGTGTTTCATGTAAAAGTAATTTTTTCATATTTTTTGAAACACTCTGAAAACAAAAAAATAATAAACTGTCAAAAAGAGTGATAAAGAAGAAATTAACTATGAATATGAAAATCTTAATATAAAAGAAAAGGAAAAGATCCCTTTAGAATAATATTTTCAGCTATTGATAAGAGTTAAAAAGAATAATCAAAAAAAAAAATGAAGAAAAGAAATGTGAAAAATCAAATAATGTCATTAGAATTAGAATATTTTAAATTCAATTTCTTAAAAGGATATTTAAGTACTCAAAATCTTTCAACTTAGGAAAAAAAGATTCCAATATTTTCAATATCAAAAACAATCATTTTTTATAAAAATATATACAGATAATATACAATTAATGATATCTTTTCATTATTATCAATATTTGTATAGTGATATTAAACAGGATAATTTCACAATGTATATAGCATATAAAATTTAAAAAAGTTGTTGAGTTAATTTGTAAGATTTAAAAATTAAAAGATAGAAACATATAATGATATATATTAATAAAAGAACTTATATTGATGAATTTATACTTTGGTTATCTTGAATAATTTAAGATTTTTTAAATTATATTAATCCATTAATTTTCAAGACAAATGTTTTGGAGTGATATATATTGAGGGTACTCACTCTGGAAAATATTATTTATTTGAATATAAATTATAATCTAATTTAATTAAAATCCTAGTAATCATAGACTAAATTGATTAAAAATGTAAAAATACTTTATAAAATAATGATTTCAAAAGAAAAACTATTTTAATCAAAATTAATTTAGTGAAAATCTATTCTTTCTAAAAAAGAATATTTGATTTTGGAAAAAAATCAGAATATAAATGATGTTTTTTATTAAATATAAAGGAAACTTGGGACTTACAAAATAGGATATGAAAATGGTATTATAAAAAGAAAATGATTTATATTAAATTAATTTTCTTTAATAAATTTTTATGAAAATATTTAATATATAATAAAGAGTTTTTGAGTGATAAAAAAATTCATAAAATAATTAACAAAAATAAAATAAAAAAATATATTCATTTTTTAAATTTATTTAAATAAAAAAACAAAAAAAAAAGAGAAAACCTTCTCAAAAAAAAAATAAACAAATATTTAATTCGCATCCAATCCTAATTCTTTAGCTTCTTCTTGAGTTAATTGACATTCAATAGTAAATTCCTTATTAACTTCTTCAGGTGTTTTACCTTTCATAAAAGCAGCAATTTTAGCACAAGCTAAATCATGTAAATGATCCAATTCAAGAATAACTCCAGCATTAATTAAATGAAAAGCATTTTCATAACTTAAGCCATCAATAAATTCAAAATCCCATTTATCAACATCTTTACTTAAATCATTTCCTGATAAAGTTTCTGGAATTGGCTTTGGCTCTAAATTTTTATAATGTTCAAGATATTGAACTACATATTCTAATGGCTCTCCTTTTATATCTTCTAATTCTATTTCGGTTTTACCATTCTCTATTTGAGTTTGAAGATATTTTGATTTTAAACATGCTTCTTTTGATATTTTACTTGATTGATTGTCATTACTTAATAATGTTATTGACATTTTTTATAGTTTAATATTTCATTTTTTTGTTATTTTTATTAAGATTTTATTTTAGTATTTGATAATTTTTTTTGTTTTATTTTTTTATTGTCTTTTTTTAAGCTTTTTTTTGTTTTTTATGTTTATTATATAATTTATTTGTATAATTTATAATAATATACCAAATCACTGTCCCATCATTAAAATTATTTTGAATTACCATTTTAATATTTGATAAATCTTTCATAATATACATATCCTTTGTTCATAAAAAGCTCAAAATACTTTTAATTTAAATTTGTAATTACTTCATTAATATACTATTTATCTTACAAGAAATTCATGTTTTCCAATTCAAATTATAGTTAAATTATCAACTACTTCTCTGATTAGTTATTTCTCATCATATCAATATTATTTTGTATTAAAACAATAGTTTTAATCCAATTTTTAAATTTTAATTTTATTCAAAATCTTTCATGGTTTATCAATTATTTAAAATATGAATTATAAACTATAAGATTGTTATTTCACGATCATTAATTATAATAAAAAACAAGGATATAAATACTCTTTGATTGAATAAGAATGTCATTTTATTATTTGTGTTACTTTCTAAAATATAATTTATGAATATTGAATTATGTTTTTAAAAAATCTTATGTTTTAAAAATCTTGTTTTCTGAAGAATGATTATTATATTTATAATCAACATATTTGAAAAAATTATAGATTTGAAGTAATTCATTGAAATTGGTTGTATAATATTAATAAAACTATTTTAGTTAAATAATTATATAAATTCCATATAGACAGATACCACAATCTTCTACTTCTTCTTTTGTCATTTCATCTTTAATTGGATTTGAATTTAATTTTTGATATATTTTCATTTTTTTTACATCTAAATTAAAAACTTTTTAATCTGAAATAAATTCAATTTTTTTTTTCCATTTTTTTATATAATACAAATAAAATATTTTATATAATATAAATTGTAAAAATAATTTTTATAATTAATATACAATAAACACAAATAAATTTATTGTTTAATTAATCATCTATTAGATTTATTATTCTTGGAGGAGTATCTCCTAAATTAATAATTTCTTCAGAAAAATCAGAACTAGAACTTCTTATATATCTTTTTTTATTTTTTGAATGTTTTTTATTATTTTTATTATCATCATCAGATAATTCAATAACATTTAAATCAAAAAATTTAGGTTCTTTATTTAAATATTTTCTACCTAAAATTTCATTGTTTATTATATTTTTTTCTTGTTTAAAAATACAATTATATATATGATTTTCACATAATTCTTTTAATAATCCAATCCATTCACATCCTTTAATTCTATTAATACAAAAACATTTAATTTTAATTTTGATAATTTCATCCATTACTTTTGCTTTGAATAAACTTTGAGGTATTATTTTTATCTTATGTTCTGGACATTCTTTAATTTTTTTTAAACATTTTTCACATAAATAATGGCCACATTCAAGTAAATATTGATCAAATTTTAAATATTGACAATTTATACATAAGAAACTCTCTGCCATTGATTGACTTTGATAACATACATTTTCTAATTTTATTTTAAATTCCATTTTCTTTAAAAATTAAAAAAAATTCGACACATTTTAAAGATTTATAAAAAGTTATTTCATTTATTCAATTAATTAAGATTTAGAAATATAAAATGTTTGTTTGGAATAATATGTTTTATTTTTTTATAAAATTGAATAAATAAAAATATATAAATAAGAAAATCATAAAATAAATCAAATTAAATTAATAAAATATTGGTCTCATAGCTCAGCTGGTTAGAGCGTCGTGCTAATAACGCGAAGGTCGTGGGTTCAATCCCCACTGGGACCAAGCAAAATTTTTTTTTTATTTTAAGATAATTAATAAATTAATTAGATAAAAAATAATGAATATATAATTAATGAATATAGAGATTTTATTAAATGATAAAGTACATAAAAAATATTATTTGGATATAAATGATAAATATTAAATATTATAAAAGGATGGATGAAAGAAAGTAGTTAAAAATAAAGATATGAGTTTGAATTTGATTCTTGGTAAATTTATAAAACGTAGAAAAGAAAATAAAGATTAGACTTATATCTGAAATAAAAAATAATCAAATATATGGAAAAGCTAATGAAATGCATTTGTTATATGCAGAATAAATATTTATTATTTTATTAGTATAATTAATTGTTAAATTTGTTTACAAACAAAAAAGGTAAAATAACAAAAATTATATTAAATAAAAAATGAATTGGTCACTTTGGTTTATTAATAGATATTTCCAGACAAAATTTAAATAATTAAAGTTCATTAAGATATAGAAAAGGAAATAGAGTGACTGATGAAAATTTATCATTTAATTAATATAAATATATTATTTGATTTAGCTATGTTTTAAAAGGGGATTGGTCCAATCCCCTATACCCATAATTATCATCATTATTCATATGTTTTTTTGTTAAAAATAATAAAATAAATAAATAAATAAAATAATTATTTTATAATATATTAATTATTATAATTAATATTAAATTATTCAAGGAATAAATAATTAACTATTTTCCATATTTAAAAACTAGTTAATATTATTAATATTCCAATTTTAACTCTCTTTTAAATAGTATAAATAAGACCAAATTTTTTCCGAATTTAATTATAATCAAATGGAAGATCAAATCAAGAGCCTAACTGAACAAGTAAAAACATTACTAGATAAAGTTGCTGACTTGGAAAATAAATCTTTATCAAAAAGCGATTTAGCAGAACAAATAAAGCCTTTATCTGAAGAGATTTCAACAATAAAGAAAGAGATGATTTCAGTAAAAGATATTAAAATAAAAGTTGAAACTATTAGAGGAAAAGAAATAGAACTTTATGTTAAAAGTACAGATAAAATACTTGATATCAAATCAAAAATTAAAGAAAAAGAAAATATTTCTGAAGGAAACCAAACCTTATTCCTTAATGAAACACTTTTGAATGATAATTCTACAGTAGCTGAAAGCCAAATCAAAGAATCATCAAACATTTATTTGACAAAAACAGACGATGATATATTAAATTTCGCTTCTCCTCAGGAAAAAAGATTTATAGTTAACTCCCTTGAAAAGCAAATAAACAAAAAAATTAACATACTTTTATATTCAGCAAGAAAAGATGGTGATGATGCAAATACTTTCCATCAAAAATGTGATAGAGTGCCAGACTTACTATATTTAATAAAAACTACAAATGATGTAGTTTTTGCTATTTATATAGATAAACCTTTATTATCAGACGGAAATTCAAGGACTGATTCACTTCAAATGGTTATTTCTCCTGCTCATAACTTTGCTGTTAAAAGTCTGAATAATCAAGCAACTTATCATTGTAAATCAGGGATTGGTGCCCAATTTCATTGTATGCAAATTAATGCTCCTTTTCTTTCGAGTAATTGTGTTGATATCCAAAGCTGTAATGATTTTAATTTACCAGCCTATTCTACTGGAAATTCATCCTATCAAATTAAAGAATTAGAAGTATACTCACTTAAAAATTCAAATTAAATAAGGATAATTAATTAAATAAGAAATTTAAAGTCGATCAATAATATTATTATTTATATTAAATAAAAGAAACTTTATATTAAAAACATTATTATTTATATGATAAATAATTAAAGATTTTTATAAGTAACATTTTAATCCAGATCATATCTGCGATTTAATATCTTCATTTAAAATAAATTAAGATATTTCAATAAAAAGCTATATTATATATTTTTATAAAATAAAATAATAAATTA
>JAEEGK010018807.1_pt1 | contig 14893 bp, 12 predicted proteins | sample 8958771 | NCBI WGS metagenome assembly JAEEGK01 (sample SAMN16246547, study PRJNA631951) | gut metagenome | biome: gut microbiome; feature: rumen; material: SC-attached | host: Bos | place: Iran: Karaj | collected 2018-10 | reverse complement strand
TCGAATTCCATAAAAAGCCTCCTTAATACTTAAATATCTGATGAAATACTGAACATTTCCTTAATGTCATTATTGATATTCTGATCGGCAAAAAGCTTACACTGTAAGATCGAATTGCAGATCGGAGCGGACTTGCTGGAACCGTGTGTCTTGACCAGCAACCCGTTACAGCCGAGAAGCGGTGCTCCGCCGTACTGGTTTGTATCATATTGCTTAAGTGTCTTCTTAAGAGCGGGCTTGGCGAGAAGTGCACCTATCTTGCTCTTGGGTGAAGACATGAAAGCTTCCTTCATAGACTTCATGAGAGCGGTTCCGACGCCTTCATACATCTTAAGGATTACATTGCCCACAAACGCCTCGCAGACAACAACATCGGCAGCTCCGTAAGGGATATCACGCGCCTCAACACTTCCGATAAAATTGATCTCGGGAGTAGCTTTCAAAAGAGGGAATGTTTCCTTAACAAGAGCATTACCCTTTTCTTCTTCGGCGCCGATATTTACGATGCCTACCCTGGGTCTTTCTATTCCGCATGCTTTCTTAACATAGGCGGAACCTATCTTGGCAAACTGAACCAGCTGAGAAGGTCTTGCATCCACATTCGCACCGCAGTCGAGAAGAAGACATCTTCCGGTAAGGGTGGGAATGAAGGGAGCAAGAGGAGGTCTTTCGACGCCCTTGATCCTTCCTACTATTATCTGACCGCCGACAAGGAAAGCACCGGTGCTTCCTGCGGTAACAAGTGCATCACATTTTCCTTCCTTTACCATATACATACATTTGACAAGGGAGGAATCCTTCTTGGTCCTGACCGCCATAACTGGAGGCTCAGCCATCTCAATGACTTCGGAAGCATGAACAACCTCTATACGGTCCGGATCATATGTATATTTGGAAAGTTCGGCGCGAACCTTATCTTCTATTCCGACAAGGAATATCTTAAGACCGGGTGCTTTTTCGATAGCTTCAATACACCCTTTGACAACTTCACCGGGTGCATTATCTCCGCCCATAGCATCTACAGCTATATTTACCTTATCTGCCATAAACTCTCCTCGTATAAAAATACCAAGATTAAATATACTAGGACAAAATACAAAAATCAACCGAATTTACATAGTATTAATAACCATTTCACGTGTATTTTTATGGTCTTTTCCGGACACAACAAAAACAGGGCATTGCAAAAGCAATGCCCTGCTGATTTCGGCATTTTAAGTAAGCGATCAGTCGGTCTCTACGATCTGCTTCTTATTGTAAGAACCACAGTTCTTGCATACTCTGTGAGGAACCATAAGGCTTCCGCACTTGCTGCACTTTACGAGAGTGGGAGCAGTCATCTTCCAGTTAGCTCTTCTCTGATCTCTGTGACCTTTGGATGATTTATTCTTAGGGCAAATGGACATTTGAAACACCTCCTTATCCATTGTATTTTCACATATAAAGGAGCATCACAAAATCTTTGTGCGACACACAATTAGAGATTATATATATACGGTAAGCTTATGTCAAGTAAATATCCGAATATTTTTTGACATTTATGTACTAAGTTGTTAGGATGATAGAAATCCTAAATTTATGGAGCATTTATTATGAAGATCCGTTTTATATATCTGACACTTATACTCACTCTTCTGTTCGTTACGGGATGCGGTGCATCACAGACAGAAAGTGCCGAAACGCAGGAATTAAAGGATTTCAGGGCCAAGGTTGATACATTCTGTACCACGATCTCCGATATAGATACCAAGATCAATTCGATCGATACGACATCGGAAACCTATAATACCGACATTATGGACCAGCTTAACGCCCTCAATATCGCTTTTGCAGAATTTGCGGCATTGGATTTCCCGTCCGAATACGACTATCTCGAGCACCTTGCGGATGAAGCATCCGCATATATGATCGAAGCCGTAACCGGTTTCAACCAGGTCTATACCGACAACTCGCTCAATTCCCAGGCAATGCAGGAAAAGTACAACGAAGCTTCCACCGCTTATGCAAATGCTTTCAAAAGGATCAAGGTCATCATGACCTTCCTGAACGGTGAAGTTTCACAGGATGCAAACGTGTCCACAGAGCAGTCGGGAACCCTTACCGAAGGTTCAGGACAATAAGAAGAACATTCTTGATCACCCAGTTCAAAAGAAGGATCCCAAGGCCGATCCACATATATGCCGTCCTGAATTTCATTCCTTTTATATGCGGTATGTGAAGTATCTCAAGCAGATGACTTCCTTCATACAGTATCCACATGATAATGCTGTAAAGCACAAAGGGATGATAGATAAATGCTTTTATGAAATGCCCGGAAAGCAGAGCGTCCACCGCTCTCGTTCCGCCGCATCCGGGACAATAAAATCCCGTTACTCTCTTAAAGGCGCACTCGCCCATGGTGAAGCTCTCGAAATATCTTCTGTATATGAACCATCCGATCGCAAGAAGCAACGCAGCGACAAGCCCTATATAGAATATCGCTCTGTCGGTGACAGGTTTAAAAAGCCATTTCCGAAAAGGAAATGGCTTTTTTTCGTTACCGTTATTCAGATCTTTACGGTCATCTCTCATACATCTCCATCTGCTCGTAGAGATCCTGGAAATCTCTGGGGATCGTATATGATCCGAGAAGGCTCAGTCCGAGGATAATGAGTGCAAGGATAAGTCCGATTATCGAACAAACAAGTCCGCCGGTACCTACACCGTGCTTATTGTCCTTATTGCCGATGATGGCAAGAAGAAGACCGACACCTCCGAGGATTATTCCCAAAATACCGGTGCAGCAGCAGATGATGGAAAGAATACCGCAGATAAGTGAGATTATCTGGCAGGCATTGGGACCGGGTTTAACAGGTGCCTGTGCATAGGGGCTGTTAAACTGAGGCTGCTGGTAAGCCTGGGGATTTGAATATGCATTCTGCTGGGAATAAGCACCCTGCTGTGAATAAGTATTCTGCTGAAAATTGTTCTGTGAAGAATAATGAGGCTGCTGAGGAGCCGCATTCTGTCCATAGGGCGGCTGCTGGCTCTGGAAGCCTGCATTCTGACCCTGGTTCTGGTTATTATTGTTATTGTAATCCATATTTACTCCTTTGCCGGTTCACTAAAACGATAAACCATTACTTATATTACAATATCAGGCCGGATTCGTCAAAATCACTCTTCCGGATTTCTGGTGCAGACCTGACCGGATTTCTTGAAAATGGAATTTGCGGGAAGAACTCCGCGGAAACAGCTCGTGGGATACACTATAGTGTCACGTCCTATGACGGAACCGGGATTAAGTACGGAATTGCAGCCGATCTCTGCGCGGTCTCCGAGCATCGCACCGAATTTTTTGAGACCGGTCTCATATACGGACTCACCTTTGACGATGACATTCTTTTTATCTGATTTGACATTCGATGTGATCGATCCGGCACCCATATGGGACTTGTATCCGAGAATGCTGTCACCGACATAGTTATAATGCGGAACCTGTACAGTGTTAAAAAGAATTACGTTCTTAAGCTCGGTGGAATTACCTACCACGCTGTTCTTGCCGACTATAACGGATCCTCGGATGAATGCGCAATGTCTTATCTCCGCGTCCTCATCTATTATGAGGGGACCGTTAAGGGAAGCCGTGGGAGCGATCTTTGCGCTCTTTGCAACCCAGATATCTTCTCCGATCTTATCAAATCTGTCCTCAGGAAGTGTCTTTCCGAGTTCGAGTATGAATGCCTTGATCCCGGCAAGTGCCTCCCATGGATATTCGAATCCTTTGAGATAATCAGCCGCTATGGTTTCATTCAGATCAAAGAGATCGGTGATCTTTATATGGTCGCTCATTTCTTTCCCTTCCCGCCTTCGGACTTTTTGTAATAAACGCTGATGTGATTAAAGACCGCATCCAGACCGTCGGCATTCTGCTTTGATTTGACCTCATTGGTCTTGTCCTTAACGAATCTTCCGAGCTTATCCTTGTAATCAGCAGATGTGATGGAACCGTCGGCAACACCCGAAAGTCCCTTCTCCCAGCTGGCCGTAAGCTTCGCATCCAAAAGAGCCGGTATGGATCCGTTAACTATATAATATATCATCTCACCCAAAATGGTAGGAGTAATGATCTGGGTTTTTTTGTTCAGGTTAAGATATCCGATGGTCTGTAGCTTTGTAAGGATCTCTGCCCTGGTTGCGGAAGTTCCGATACCGCTTCCCTTTATCTGTGCACGAAGCTCTTCGTCTTCAATGAACTGTCCGGCATTTTCCATGGTAAGGATAATGCTGCCGGATGTGTAACGCTTCGGAGGGGCGGTCTCTCCTTCCTTGATCTCATGATCACATACATTTATGAGATCACCCTTCTTAAGAGTCTCGAGCGCTTTCTTAAGAGCATCATCCGCAGCCTGATCCTCTGCCTCTTCCTCGGAATTCTCCTGACCGTTCTCATTCGCCTTATCGGCATCTTCATTCTTGTTCTGGAATGAGCATGTGAAGACCTTCATATATCCCTCATCCTCAAGTACCTTATAGGATGCGGTAAATCCTTCTTTTCCCTGAAGGGCTGTTAAAAGGGTCTTCTTATAAACGGCAGCGGGATAAAAGACGGATAAAAACCTTCTGCAGATAAGTTCGTAAACATCAGAACTGAGCTTGCTGAGGCTCGAAAGATTTCCCAATCCCTGTCCCGTGGGAATGATCGCATAGTGATCCGTTATCGCTTTATCATTACAGTACTTGGTCTTGGCAATGCTCTTCCATGAATCGCCCGCAAGTACTTCGGTTGCTTCTGCGCTGACCTTTGCATAGCCTTTGAGACCGCCGATATTTTTGTTTATCTCCTTACAGACCGCGGTAGAAAGAACCCTCGCATCAGTTCTGGGATAAGTGGTAAGTTTTTTCTCGTAGAGCTCCTGTGCGATGTTAAGGGTATCCGAAGGGGAAATCTTAAAAAGCTTGGAGCATACATTCTGAAGTTCGGCGAGATTGAACAAAAGCGGAGGATTCTTCTTTTCGGTCTTTCTTGAAATCTCAGTAACCTCAGCTGTCTGTTCGGGGAGAGCTTTAAGATCCGCGATAAGCTTTTCTGCAGCTGCTCTTTCCTTGAAACCGTTGTCCTTATAAAGAAGCGGTGAAGCATAATACTGAGAGGATTCGAAAACCTTCCAGGTAAGGTCCGCCGGAACATCTCCGATGCTGCCCTTCATGATCACCTTGTAAAAAGGAGTCTTTACGAAATTCCTGATCTCCTGTTCCCTTCTTACAACGATACCGAGAACACAGGTCATAACACGTCCTACGGTAACGGTAAGTCTGTCGAGCCCGAGAAGACCCGCACATTTTCTGGAGTATTTAAGTGTAAGTGCTCTGGTAAAATTAATACCCATGAGGTAATCTTCCTGAGCCCTGAGGTAGGCGGCATCGGAAAGATTGTTGTAGAAAGACCAGTCCTTGGCTTCCCTAATACCTCTGAGGATCTCTTCATCGGTCTGGGAATCAATCCATACCCTTTTTCTCGGCTTGTCAGCGGGCACTCCAGCCTCCATATCGACAAGTCTGTAGATATATTCTCCCTCACGTCCGGAGTCGGTGCATATATATATGCATGCGATGTCATCCCTGTTCAGGAGTCTTTTAACAATTTCAAATTGTTTCCTTACATTATCAATAACCTGATACTTATAAGCATCAGGAATAAAAGGTATGGTATCATACCTCCACATTTTTAAGGCCGGGTCGTATTCTTCGGGGTAACTCATTGAAACTAGATGACCGACACACCAGGTGATGACACTGTTTTCACCCTCAAAGAAACCGTCTCCTTTACGCATGTTCTCGTGAAGAGCCTGTGAGAACTGACCTGCGACACTTGGTTTTTCGGTTATATATAGATTCTTAGGCAATTGAAGACCCTTTATCTTTTCATATGGCACAGAAGCTCATCCACCTTTTCGGCGGGGAGAGGCTTTCCGAGATAGAATCCCTGGATGACATCACATCCGGCACATGCAAGATAATTGAACTGTCTCTCGTTCTCTACGCCTTCGGCAACGGTCTCGAATCCCATTGCATGTGACATATTAAGAATAGATTCGGTGATTATCCTGGTGGATGCATCATCAAGGATCGTATCTATGAAGCTCTTATCAACCTTAAGGGTATCGATGGGGAACTTCTTAAGGTATGAAAGAGATGAATATCCGGTTCCGAAATCGTCGAGTGAAATACTCACACCGTGATTTCTGAGAGTTGTGAGTTTAGCGGTAACCGAATCAAAATCATCGATGAGGATACTCTCGGTGATCTCAAGCTCGACATCCGAAGGCTGAACATTATGTTCAACGATCAGATCCATAATGGTATCGACAAAATCATCCCTCTTGTACTGAAGAGCGGAAATGTTGATGGACAGTTTGAAATGGACATCATAATAATCACACCATTTCTTGTACTGTCTGAGTGATTCGGAAACAACAAACTTACCGATCGAAACGATGAGTCCGTTCTTCTCGGCAATGGGTATGAAAACGGAAGGAGGTATCATGTTTCCGTCATCATCCTTCCATCTGATAAGCGATTCCACGCCTCTGAGCTTTCTTGTCTTGGAATAATACTGAGGCTGGAAATACAATATGAAATTATTGTTGAAAGCAGCTTCCTTGAGCTTGTTCTCAATATCTACGTTCTTGAGGAAATCATCAAGGATGGGTGCTTCGAAATACTGAAGCGAATTCTTACCGTTCTTTTTGCAGTTGTAAACAACTATGTCCGCACAGTTGATAAGATCGAGAGCGGAATTGCCTGCCTCGGGGAACTCTGCTACACCTACGCTCGCGGTAAGATCTATCTCGAGGCCGGTGCTCATGGTGAATCCGTCGGCAAATCTCTTTTTCAGCTCCCTGTAGTATTTATCTACGGAGAAGGTTCCGGTGGAATCATAGATCGCTACGCAGAATATATCATTGTTTATGTGACAGCAGATGATACGGTCCTTGACCATGGTTCCTTTAAGATAAGAACCGATCTGCTGAAGGAGTTCGTCGCCTATGATGATTCCCTGAACATCGTTGATCTTCTTGAAATCATCGACATCGATCATGAGGATCGAAACCTTGCAGCCTTCATCGTCAGCTCTGGTAAGGAACTCGGTAAGAAGCGATACGAAATAGTTACGGTTGTAAATACCCGTCATCGTATCGTAATAAGCCATGTAAAGAAGGTCGGAACTCGTTGCCTTCTCCTTGGTTATGTTCATGAATGTGACGATCTTGTCCGAAGAGCCGTCTTCAGTCTCTATCCTGGTCACTATACGGTACCAGGTATGCTCGTCGTCAGATCTGAACTCACAGGTGGCAAACTTCTCGTTGTTCTTTTCGGGATATAAATTCTGGAGAAATGTATTTCTGTCCTCTTCATGGATCTTCTCAAGTAAAACATCCAGATCCTTGACGCGATAGAGCTTCATACCGAACATGGCCTCGAAAGAACCAAAGGTAAGAAGATCATCGCTGTCAAGGGACTGGTAGATAAATCCGTAGTCAGAAGATTCGCATACCAGTCTGTAGATATGCTCGCTCTTCGTGAGACTTTCGTTTTGTGCTTTTAAAAGATCGAGTTGAAAAGTGTTGTCCATTATAGCCTTTCGGGAACGGGAAATTTATTTTGCGCTGATGTAGCCCTTAGCCTTAAGGAGCTCAGCACAGAGAACCGCACCGCCTGCGGCACCTCTTACGGTATTGTGTGAAAGTCCAACGAACTTCCAGTCGAAAATGGTATCCTCACGGAGTCTTCCGATGCTGATGCCCATTCCGTTCTCAAAGTCGACATCAAGCTTGACCTGAGGTCTGTTGTCCTCTTCAAGGTACTGAATGAACTGACCGGGAGCACTGGGAAGTCCGAGCTTCTGAGGTTCGCCGGAGAAAGAAACCATCTTCTCGATGAGTTCTTCCTTTGAAACCTTCTTTGCAAGATTTACAAATACGGAAGCGGTATGTCCGTTGAGTACGGGAACTCTTATGCACTGGGAGGTGATAAGGGGAGCCTTTGCGGGAACGATAACGCCGTCCTCGATATTACCCCAGAGTCTGAGGGGTTCCTTCTCACTCTTTTCTTCCTCGCCGCCGATGTAAGGGATAACGTTCTCGATCATCTCGGGCCAGTCCTTAAAGGTCTTGCCTGCGCCTGAGATAGCCTGATAGGTTGAAACAACAACCTGGGTGGGTTCGAATTCCTTCCAAGCGGTAAGAACGGGTGCATATGACTGGATCGAGCAGTTGGGCTTAACTGCGATGAAGCCTCTGGTCGTTCCGAGTCTCTTCTTCTGATACTCGATAACATCAATATGGGATGCATTGATCTCGGGAACGATCATGGGAACATCGGGAGTCCAGCGGTGAGCACTGTTGTTGGAAACAACAGGGATCTCAGCCTTTGCGTACTTTTCTTCGATAGCCTTGATCTCGTCCTTGGTCATATCGACCGCACTGAACACAAAGTCGATATCCTTAACGACTTCCTCTACATTGGATACATCCTTAACAACTATATTCTTAACAGCTTCGGGCATGGGAGTCTGCATCTTCCATCTGTCACCGATAGCCTCTTCATAAGTCTTACCTGCACTGCGGGGTGATGCTGCGATCACCTTTACTTCAAACCAGGGATGGTTCTCGAGAAGAGAAATGAATCTCTGTCCTACCATACCCGTTCCGCCAAGTATACCTACTCTCAATTTGTCGCTCATAATATCTCCTCCAAAATCACTTCAAAAAATCATCAAGCGGATCGTTTAAAACCGCGTTCTCTTTAATGAATTTCTCACAAGAATCTATTTCTGCAGCCATGGCATCAGGTCCGGGTGCACCCTTTGTGGATCTGTTCTCCACACATGTCCTGATGCTGACGGCATCATAAAAATCTTCATCGATGATGTCCGAAAGCTTCTTAAGATCTTCGAGGCTCATCTCATCAATGGTGATACCTTTGTCGATGCATTCAAGGACCATCCTTCCGATAACGGTATGTGCATCCCTGAAGGGCATTCCTTTTCCGACGAGATAGTCTGCCGCATCGGTGGCATTGGTAAATCCGCCTGCCGCACTCTTTTCCATGATGTCCTCATTGAACTTCATGCTGCGGAGCATTCCCTCATAAAGATCGATGCAGCTGCATGCGGTATCCATTGCATCAAAGGCACCTTCCTTGTCTTCCTGCATATCCTTGTTATATGCAAGCGGAAGTCCCTTCATGGTGGTGAGAAGTCCCATAAGGCTTCCGTACACCCTTCCGGTCTTACCCCTGATCAGCTCTGCAATATCGGGATTCTTCTTCTGGGGCATAATGCTCGATCCGGTAGAATAAGCATCATCTATCTCAACGAACCTGTACTCATTGGTATTCCAGGTGATGATCTCTTCGCATGACCTTGACATATGCATCATGATGATCGAAAGAGCATCAAGGAATTCAATAAGATAATCCCTGTCGGATACTGAATCCATCGAGTTCTCGGTAGCCTTGTCAAATCCAAGTTTCTTTGCGGTATATTCCCTGTCAAGGGGATATGTGGTTCCGGCAAGAGCTCCGGCGCCGAGGGGACATTCGTTCATCCTCTTATAGATATCGGCAAGCCTATTCCTGTCACGCCTGAACATCTCAAAATACGCGCCCATATGATGTGCAAGTGTTACGGGCTGTGCCTTCTGGAGATGTGTGAATCCGGGCATATATGTTGAAACATTAGCCTTCATGATCTCAAGGATCGTCTCGAGGAGTTTCTGAAGAAGAGCATCTGCCTGACATACCTCTCCCCTTACGTACATCCTCATATCAAGGGCTACCTGATCGTTCCTGCTCCTTCCGGTATGGAGCCTCTTTCCGGCATCGCCGATCCTTTCGGTAAGGACAGCTTCGCAAAAAGAATGAACGTCTTCGTATTTATCACTTATCTCAAGAGCTCCGCTGCAGACATCGGCATAGATACCCTTAAGGCCCTCTTCGATCTTTTTGCCGTCCTCGGCGGAAATGATTCCCTGAGCGGCAAGCATAGAGGCATGTGCGATACTTCCGCACACATCCTGCCTGAGCATCCTCTTGTCAAAGCCTATGGATGCATTGAAAGCATATACTTTTTCATCGGTAGGTTTTGTAAACCTGCCCCCCCATAACTGAGCCATAGACATACCTTTCACAAAATTAATACATTTTATCTATTTTCTAAAAAATCCGAGCTTATGTCAACAAATATATGCACTTAAATATGTTAAATTTTGCTAAATTTATCGGCATAAAAAATCGTCCGAAGGGTTTTCGGACGATAAAGCCGGAAAGGGGACTCGAACCCCTGACCTAGGCATTACGAATGCCTCGCTCTACCAACTGAGCCATTCCGGCGTTTCGGCGGAAAATTACTTTTCCGCCGTAACAAAACGACTTTTTGATTATATATACCGATAAATCAAAAATCAAGTCACTTCTTACTCTTTTTGATCGGAGTATAATTTCTGATCCTCTGTTCGATGACCTTCTCGAGTTCAGCCTCGGTATAAGGGATGAACTTCATAATAACGAGACTCTGGGGACGGATCTTGACCGAAATGGACTGGGTTCTTCCGTCAAGCCGCTTATCGGTAGCTTTTCTGACGGTCCTGGATACCGAAGAGGTTCCGCCGTATGCCTTGTCGTCGGTAGTGAAGATCTCCTTATACTTGCCCTCGTAGGGAACTCCGGTCTGGAAATTCTGTTCGATTCCCGAGAAATTGGCGATAACAACAAGCATATCCTCGGGATCGTCCGTCTTTCTCACATATGCGATGCAGCACTGCTCCTCGTTCATATTGCTGAGCCACTCGAAGCATTCCGGATCGGATTCATGGCATCTGAGGGCAGGCTCGGTCTCATAAAGCCTGTTGAGGTCCGAAAGGATCTTGGAATAGACAGTGTCGAAGATCTCACCGAGAATCTTTTTACCGGGATGGGTGAAAAGGTATCCGAGCGAAAGCCTGATCTGTGATTCCTTTGCCTGATCGTCTCCGGGAAGAAGTTCCTTTACGGGGCCGAGCTCGGCTGTTTTTTCTTTTCCCGCAAAAGGAAGAATATAGTCATCCACGAAAGCGTAGGTAAACGCATCGGCGATACAGTGGAGATTCGGTCCCCTGAAAAGAGGATCCATTCCGATAAAGTTCCTGTAATCGTCAAAGAATACTTCATTCAGCTTGTAGTCAAATCCGAAGCCGCCGTCGGATATTGGATCCGTGATACCCGCATGAAGCGAAGAATCCTCAGCAACGAGAATGATCCCGGGATACTTCTTTCTGATCTCGGTATTGAATTTTTTTATAAATTCGATCGCATCAATATTCTCGTTACCGCCATAGATATTGGGAACCCAGTCGGTCTTGCTGTAATCGAGGTAAAGCATTCTTGCAAGTCCGACCACTTTAAGACCGTCAATACCGAAACGGTTCACAAGTCCAAAGCCGGAGGACATAAGGAAATTGCTTACGAACACGCTGGAATAGTTAAACAGGCAGGCATCGATGTCATAAGCGATTCCCTGTCTGGGATCGAAATGTTCAAAAAGTCCCGTTCCGTCAAATCTGTAAAGACCGCTGTCTTCGGATGCAAAGTAAGAAGGAACCCAGTCAAGGATAACTCCGACTCCCGCATCATGAAGTGTCTTAACAAGCTGTGCGAACTCATCCTCGCTTCCGAGTCTGGGATCGACGGCAAAGTAAGAAATGATCTTATCGGAAGATCTTCTTGAAGAAGAAAGGATATTTCCGATGCTCACATGTGTATATCCGCACTCGGAGCATATGGTCTTAAGGGCTGATGCCATATTGGCAAATGCAGAGCCCTCTCCCGAAACATATCTGTAAGGATCGGCCTGATAAATGCTGAGTGCAGGACATCCTTTTTCTTTTCCGGCAGACAGGGGTTTTACTGACTTTGTGCTGTCGGAGCATACAAGAGAAGTAAATTCATTGGCGGGACTTACAGCGCCTGCAAAAGGGTCAGCTGATCTGTGGATCTCGTAATTTCTGTACTTTATCTCGTATTGATATGCATCGCCTTCCTTTACGCCGGGAACAAAGAGCTCAAACACTCCGAGGTCTCCGCGCCTGCACATCTGATGGATGCGGCCGTCCCATGAATTGAAATCACCGATGACGCTGACCCTCATTGCACCCGGTGCATATACGGAAAAAAGAGTTCCTTCCTCTCCGTCAAGGGTCATTGTCCTTGCACCGAGTATTTTCTGTGCGTCGGTACATGTGCCCTCGGTGATCTTCCTTATATCGGATTCCTTAAGGATATCCCTGTGTCTGTAAGGATCGCCGCATCTTAAAACCTTCTTTTTGAGCGTGCGTCCGTCTTCCTGTCTCTTTTCGTAGGTCACGACATATGTATAGGATCCGATGTCCCTGGTGGGAAGAAGCGAAGCATAAAAGCCGTCATCATCGGCTACTTCCATCTTCGTCTCACAGTAATCTCCCGTCTCACCGCGATCCTTCCATCTTACGACCACCGAATCGGAACCGGGAAAATACGCCTGTAGTAGCGTGGTCTGGCCCTTGGAATGAGGTCCGAGCAGATCCTGAGGATGGGAACACTCCGAATAGATGACCTCCTCAATGAATGCCCAGTCCATCAGTTTATATAGCCTCTTATTCATTTCAAAATCCCCCTGAGAAAAAATCAATCGATCTTGTGAAGGAACAGCCCGCTCCTGAGCTTTGGCTCAAACCATGTTGACTTCGGGGGCATAAGGAGTCCCTGATCGGCAACATTGAAAAGTTCTTCGATCGATGTAGGGAACATTGAGAAAGCAACAGTCATATCCTCATTGCATCTCTTCTCAAGTTCCTTAAGTCCGCGGATGCCTCCGACAAAATCGATCCTCTTATCGGTACGGGGATCGCCGATTCCGAGCACGGGTCCGAGCAGTCCGTCCTGAAGAACGGATACATCGAGTCCCTTTACGGGATCGTCAGATTTAAGATCGTGGTGTGCGCGGAGCTTATACCACTTACCGTCAAAATACATACCGAACAAGCCCTTATCCTCGGGAGAATAAAGCTTCTTCGCGTCGCATACTTCAAATCTGTCGATGACTTCATTAAAGAATTGGACTTCGGAAAGTCCGTTAAGGTCCTTAACAACCCTGTTATAATCAAGGATCTTAAGCTCATCGCCGGGGAAGATGACACTGAGAAAATAATTGAATTCCTCGTCACCGGTATATCCCGGATTCTCTTCCCTTCTCTTAAGTCCAACCTTTACCGCACTCGCACATCTGTGATGTCCGTCTGCTATATAGAGAGAATCCATATCGGAAAAAGCAAGCTTAATGGCTTCGACCTTCTCCGCATCCTTTACGGAAAACACCCTGTGTCTGATGCCGTCCTCGGAAGTAAAATCACAATCGGGCTCACCCTTCTTTACCGCGGCAATGATAGCGGCAAGGATCTCGTTCTTTCTGTATGCAAGGAAAATAGGGCCTGTCTGGAAGCCTGTTATATCAACATGGTTGATGCGGTCCTGCTCCTTGTCGGCACGGGTGTTCTCATGCTTTTTGATGACACCGTTCTGATAGTCGTCGATGGAAGCGCATGCAACAATACCGGTCTGTGAACGCCCGTCCATGGTAAGCTCATAGAGATAATATCCGGGAGCGCCCTCATCCTGTACAAAACGTCCGTCGCCGATCCTCTCGCGGATCATATCGGCAGCCTTCTCATAAACTCTGGGATCGTAAGTATCGACATCATCGGAAAACTGGGTCTCGGCCCTGTCGATAGCAAGAAAGCTCTCGGGATTATCCTTAACGATCTCTACGCTCTCTGCGCGGTTATAAACATCATAGGGAAGTGCGGCGATAACGCTCTCCATGCCTTTCTTCGGACGGTAAGCGTTAAAAGGTCTTACATCAGCCATTGGTCAGATCACCTTTCGATTAGATTTATCCGCAGCAGCGCGGATTTCATAGACTTAACTATTTTATCATCAATAAAATGTTCAAACAAGCATAAGGCTGTGCTATAATTACAAAAAACGGGGGGGGATTGATATGACTGCCGAACAACGCGAAATGCTAAAAAGGATCAATGATTATGCCAACGAGGTGATGCCCGATATTGATCCGCAGAAAACACCGATATCCTATCAGCTCGATAAGTTAACCCCGATAATGAAAAAGATCGGCGAGGAGCAGGATAAATCCCTGAGCGATGTCTTTATAGAATATATGGACCTGGCAAGCGAGTTTGCAATGGAAATGGAGAACAAGCTGCAGGAAACCCTCAAGGACATCGATGACGACGACAAGAAATGATACTAAGTCAGGAGAAACTTCTCCTGACTTATTTTTTTGCTCCGCGGGTCCTGCCGTGGACATGCAAGTACATCCATGTACTTGCATTCATGTCTTTCGGACGTCCTGTCCGCTTCTATGAGTCTTCTCGCTTTTTCGTCGTCTAACGCGAAACTGATTCGACGATCGGTTTAGCTCATGCCGCAGGCCATTCACTTCGTTCAGGCCAGGCGGCCGTTTCTAACGCAGACGCTGAAAACTCGAATTATCATACAGCCGCGTCACCCGCAAATATAAGAAAAGAGTCAGGAGAAGTTTTCTCCTGACTCTTTATTCTAAGTTAATTATCAGCCTTTTACGACTCTTACGCGGATGACGCCTTCAGCTGCAGCGAGCTTCTCAACGAGTGACTCGGTAGGTACATCATCGAGGTCGAGAAGGGTTACAGCATAATCTCCTCTGGACTTGTTCATCATATCGGAGATGTTGATCTTCTCTGCACCGATAACTGCGGTGAACTGGGTGATCATGTTAGCCTGATTCTTGTGAAATACGGCAATTCTTCCCTTGTTGTCGCAGGGCCCCATATCGATTGCG